>Ga0070741_10002232_pt1 | contig 53379 bp, 55 predicted proteins | sample Coa_R1_4_FD_66440 | JGI IMG/M metagenome (GOLD analysis project Ga0070741, IMG submission 66440) | Surface soil microbial communities from Centralia Pennsylvania, which are recovering from an underground coalmine fire - Coalmine... | ecosystem: Environmental > Terrestrial > Soil > Unclassified ... | reverse complement strand
TCACCACATACGGGCTCTGCCTTGGCATAGGACGGCGCACCTCCGTTGAGACACAGTCTGCCACACCTATGCGTGATCTGTCTACTATAATACGTCATCGTATTTATGAAAAGAGGTACTAAGCCGGCCAAATCGTGGATCGTGATCGCCGGCAGACCTCGAATGTAGCCCGCTTCGCCGGCTGTCGGAGCCGGCAATCCGCGCGCAGACGGTGCTTGCGTCGCCAGCAGCCCGTAGACTTCATCGACAAGCGCGAGGAACGCGGTAGTTTTGTGTCGTCGAGGATGAGGCAAATCCACGGGCAGCTCCGTCACCACTCGGCCCGGCGTCTTGGCCATAATCACGATCCGATCGGCAAGGAGCACGGCTTCTTCGATATTATGCGTGACCATCAGGATGGTTTTCGTGGGGATTTTTCCGCCTGTCCAGAGTTCCAACAGTTCCCGGCGCAAGGCCTCCGCACTGAGCACATCGAGGGATGAGAAGGGTTCATCCAGGCAGAGCAATTCCGGTTCGACCGCCATGGCCCGAGCAAACCCCACTTTCTGTCGCATCCCGCCGGACAACTCCCGCGGATAGGCCGACTCAAACCCATCCAACCCGACCCGGTCGAGCAATTCTGTGGCGCGGGCCGTTCGCTCTGCCGGCGGCACTCCTCTCGCCTTCAGCGCCACCTCCACATTCTGCTGCACCGTCAACCACGGAAACAGCGCGAAAGTCTGAAACACCAAGGTCACATGGGGATTGACCCCGTGCAGCGGCTGCCCCCGATAGAGGACGTGCCCCTCGGTGGGCGGCAGAAGGCCGGTCAGAATCCGCAACAGGGTGCTTTTCCCGCATCCAGAGGGTCCCACGAGCACCACGAACTCTCCCTCATGCAGGCGCAGACACGCGTCCTTGAGCGCGGTGAACCGCTCTCTCCCACCGAAGACATGCGTGACATGCTGGAGTTCAAACAACGGACTGCCGGTCACGGTCTACTCCATGCGAAACCGTTCTTCCGCCAACCGATACAGCCGTCGCCATAGCAGGCGGTTGAGCGTGACGACGGTGAAAATCATCGTCAACGTCGCGGCGAGGAGCAACGGATAGTCCCCGCGCGCCGTGGCCTGGGCGATCAGCGCGCCGAGCCCGATGGTCGCTGCGGTCTGCCCCCCGAATTCCACGTACTCGGCCACGATGCTCGCATTCCACGCCCCACCGCTTGCGGTAATCCCCCCGGTGACCAACGACGGCACCAAGGCCGGAAGAAGCAGCGTCCGCCAGCGGTCGGCGCGCGACAATCGCAGCAAAGCCGCCGTGTCCTTCAGATCCTGGGGGATGGCCGAAACCCCCGCAATCGTATTGAACAGGAGATACCACTGCGTGCCCATCAGCATCAGGAGGACGGCTGCCACATTGAGCCCCCAGGGGAGGCCCAATAGGAAGAGCAAGACGATCGGGAAAAGAGCCGTGGCGGGAACCGAAGCGGCGATCTGGACCACCGGTTGCAGCCACCCGGCCACCCGTGGATTCGTCCCGATAGCTACGCCGACCGGAAGCGTCCATCCCAGTGCCATGACCAAGGCGGCGGCCACGCGTCCCAGCGTCGCGAGGAGACCGACCCCAATGTCCCGCCATTGGGCTGCCGTGACCGTGGTCAACAACGCCCCGGCCCGGTATGCCCCGTAGAGCAGGGCGCAACCGCCGGCGGCTGCGACGGCACGCCACATCCAGATCAGGAAACGTTCGTCGGACCCCTGCGCCGCCGACTGGAGAAACCGCCGCGTACACCAGGTGTCCAGACGTTCGAGGGTCGGTCGCAGCACGGTCGCTCGCAGCCACCCCGCCATTCCCGAGCTGCGGAGCGCGTTGTAGAACCATGAGGCGTGTACGTCTCGGCTCTCGACCATCTCCAACTTGAAGCGTTCGGCCCACGCCAGCAACGGGCGCCACACCAATTGATCCAACACGACGATGACCGCAATGAGCATCGCCAGCCCCCACCCCATGGCCGTCACGTTTCCTCGGGCGGCGGCCTCCTTCAAATACGCGCCGAGTCCGGGCAGTCGGAAATCCCGATCGCCCACGGTAAAAATCTCCGCCGCCATCAAGAAGAACCATCCCCCGGCCCAGCTCATCATGCTGTTCCACACCAGCCCGATGGCGGCGAAGGGAAGCTCCAGATGCCGGAAGCGGAGCCAGGCATTCAAGCGAAAGATCCGACCGGCCTCCTGTAAATCGGCTGGAACGGTACGAAGCGATTGGTACCAACTGAATGTCAGGTTCCACACCTGGCTCGTACAAATCAGCACGATCGAGGCCAGTTCGACCGCCGCCGCCTGCGGCAGCATCGCGCTGAAGCTGAGCAAGACCACCGGCAGAAACGAGAGGATGGGCACGCTTTGCAACACATCGAGCAATGGAAGCAGGATAGGTTCTGCACGCCGATATCGGGCGGCGGCATAGCCATAGAGAAGCGTGAAGAGCAACGAGAGCGTGTAAGCGACAAGCATCCGCCCGATGGACAGCAAGGCATACCAGGGCAAGACGGTCAGGGAGAGTGAAATCTCCGGCCCCTTCAACTCCGGCGGCGCATGGACCGCCAGGCGCACCCCCACAGAGACCATCACCGCGACAAGGAGGCCGACCACGAGGTCGCCCCATGTGAAGGAGCGGAGTGGAAGCGGAGGCGTCAGGAGTCTGACAGACAGCCTTCTCACAGTCGAGCCTCGAATAACATCCATCCTCCGATGGCCAAAAATCCGATTCCCGCGACGATCTTGAGGATCCTCGGGGAGACGACCGTGGGAAGCTGTCCGCCGACCAGCACGGCGAGCAGGCTGGACAGGACCAGCGCTCCGGCTGAAGCGCAGAACACGCCGACCCGGCTCATCTGAGGATCTGCGGCAAACAGCAAGGTGGCGTGAAATAGATGTGATCTCCTCCCCCGAACAAGAAAACTGGCACCGTCGGCTCCGCTCTCATTTATAAGCGGCACTCCTGGGGATCGCACGTGGGGGCATGGTCGTAGTGAAACGCCTCCTCGCCGGTCCCTAGCTCCAAGACCTGTGAGGCCTTGCTGCCGTAGCGATAGACCGTCACGCCTTTCAGCCCTAGTTCCCAGGCCCGCCGGTAGGCCGACGCTACGTCATCTGCGGTCGCCTCCTGCGAGAGATTGATCGTTTTCGAGACGGAATTGTCCACATGGCGCTGAAAGGCCGCCTGCATCTGCAGATGCCGCTCGACGGGAATATCCAGGGCGGTGACGAACAGGCGAGACGCCTCATCGGGTAAACCAGGTACGCCGGCTAAACGGCCGCGCTTTTGCACCTCGTCAATCACCATCTCTGTGTTGAGCCCGTGCCGGGTGCAATAGTCGAGGAGAAGCCTGTTCACTTCCACGAAGCGCTCGCCGCCGAGGCTGTGTCGCCGCCGGTAGGCCAGCGCGAACAGCGGCTCGATGCTCGCACTGGTCCCGGCGATGATGCTGATCGTGCCGGTAGGAGCGATAGCCGTGCACGTCGCGTTGCGCAGCCGCAGGCGTTGAGGTGCATAGATGCTCCCGCTCCAATTCGGAAAGACTCCCCGCTCCTCAGCCAGCTTTTGTGACGCGGCTCGCGCTTCCTCGGCAGTCGTGCGCATGAGCCGCTCGCCCAACTCGACCGCCTCGTCGGAGTCATAGGAGAGGCCCAGTTTGATGAGCAGATCCGCGAACCCCATCACCCCGAGACCGATCTTGCGGTTGCCGCGCGCCATACGCGCGGTCTCGGGCGTCGGGTAGCGGTTCACTTCGATCACGTTGTCCAGGAAGCGAACCGCCAGCCGAACGCTCGCGCGCAAGCGCTCCCAGTCCACAACCGGGCGGCCGTTTCGCTCGGATATCAGGAGGGCGACGTTGAGCGAGCCGAGATTGCACGATTCATAGGGCAGCAGCGGCACCTCGCCGCAGGGATTGGTCGCCTCAATGGCGCCGAGATGCGGCGTAGGATTGGCCCGGTTGATCGCATCCAGAAAGAGCAGGCCCGGATCGCCGGTTCCCCACGCAACGTCCGTGATGGTCTCGAAGACCTCTGTGGCATCGAGCCGGCCGACCGTCCGACCCGTTCTCGGATGGATCAGATCATAGGACGTCCGTGGCACACGGCCTCCATGAAAGCGTCCGTCACTCCGACGGAGAGATTGAAATTCTGAAGGGTCAGCCCGTCGCGTTTCGCCGTGACAAACTCGAGAATGTCCGGATGGTCCACCCGCAAGATGCCCATATTGGCGCCGCGCCGCCGGCCGCCGCGCTTGATGTGCTCGGTGGCACAGTCGAAAATCTTCATAAACGACACCGGGCCTGAAGCCTCCCCGCCTGTGGACGCCACGAAGTCGCCCTTGGGCCGCAGATGGGAAAACGAAAACCCGGTCCCGCCGCCGGAGCGTTGCACCAAGGCCATCTCTTGGACCGCCTTGAAGATGTCCTCGATGGAATCCTCGACGGGCAACACGAAGCAGGCGCTGAGCTGTCCGCCGGGCGCATTCATGAGGGTGGGACTGTTCGGCAAGAAGATCAAGGAGGTCATCAACCGGTAGAACTCATCGCGCCAGTACGAGACGCGATCGGGATGACCGAACGCCGCCTCAGCCTGAGCGATCGCGTCCGCCACTCTGACGAACATGTCCTCCGGGGTTTCCAGGACCCGCCCCGCTGCGTCGCGGCGCAGGTACCGCGCCTGCAGCACCCGGAGCGCGTTGTTCGACAGATTGAGCGACATCAATGAAAAGGGCGAAGCGTAATCGCCGAGATGCGGAACGCAGACGCCTGGGGCGGCTGCGGATCGGTGATGACAAGCGGCTGTCCCTGGTCGCCGCCCTCACGCATGCGCGGATCAATGCTTCGCAACGCGCTGAGACATTACGTCGCGATCTCTTTTCTGAAGGCTTCCTGCCCGGCTTCGAACGCGCCGGCCAGAACTTCTTGTTTCTCCTTCAAGAATTGCTTGCTTCGTTCGATGGTTTCATCCAGCGCGGCTCTAGCCTCTCTAGCCTGCTCCAACATCTCTTCTTCGGCTTTCCTGGCATAGCCTCTCAATTGCCTCCGCGTCTCTTCGCCGGATTTCGGCGCCAGGAGCAGGCCCGCCACCGCCCCGAGCAGAACCCCGCTGGCGAACGCGAACAGAACGGTCATTGCTGACATGTCATGATCCTGTGTTGCCATTGCCGGACCTCCTTGTTGAAGTGAACGCGTGAGAAGCTCTCGAACAGGAATTGATCCGTACCGTGAAAGAGCCGCCTCCGGAGCCCCCTGCTCCTGGCCGTTCGCTATGTGCTACTCGCCACTCGCTATTGTCTACGCAGGTTCAAAGCAGAGGATGGGCCGCGGCAGTGTTCGGGTAAGCCGGGCGACAAGTGGTCATCGGCCTTCAGGGGATTCGGTACAGCACTCGCGCTCGCCGGACTCCATGCCGCCCATCCCGCCTCGCGGTCGCATCCCTCGACGCGGGCCCATATGCTCGCCAGGACCACGACCGCCGGCAAAGCTCTGTTCGTAGCGGATGATCGCCCAGATCTCTTCATCCGTGAGCATGCCCCCGAACGGAATCATCGCCGTCCCTGCGATGCCATGTTTGATGACCCAAAAGATTTCGCCGTCCGTCCGATGACGCCAGAAGCCGCGGCGGTGGAAGTTCCGCGGCGAAGGCTCCAGGCCCATTGCCGCGATGCCGTCTCCCCGGCCACTCGCGCCGTGACAACTGACGCAGGTCCCTTTCCCGTGATACAGCGCCTTGCCCTTCTCGATCACGTCCGGCGCATCTGGCAGCGGATTCGCCAACGCTCGCGCTTCCGCCAACTGATCGGCCGGCACTCGCGGTGGCATCATGGACCGTTCCGCGGCGAACAGCGGGAACGCCAACAGCCCTACCAGCGCTGTCGCCATGGCTAACCTTCCTCCACAGGCCATGCTCCGATGACCGTTCGTCGATCAGAACGAGAGGGTCCGGTCGCGCGTCGCGACGGCTTGCACGTACTCGGGCATTCCCTTGATCGTCGCCCCTGCGACCAGCTCGCCCTGGCCGACCTGCCGCGCGACGGCGCAGGCGCCGCACACCCAGATCGGCACGCCGGCATTCTGCAGCGCGGCCAGCAGGTCTTTCAGCGGCGTCAGGTTGACGCCGGTCACATGATCCGCCACGCCTTTGCGGGCCAACACCACCGCCTCGTTCTGGAGCCACAACACGACATCGTGCCCTTGCTCCTTGGCTGCTTTCGCCGCCATGAAGGGCAGCGTGGCCATGGTTGGATCGTCCGTGCCTCGACTGCCGGAAATGATAAAGCTCGCCATTGTTGAACCCTCCGTCCCTTGGCGTTTGTCTCTCGTCCTTCACAAGCAACGCTTGACGCGCTCAATACGGCGCATCCTCGGGCTTCCCGCCTTTCGGCCAATCGCGTTCTTTGCCTGGCATGTCGGGCCGTGGCTGACTGTTGATGAACGCCGCCACATCGTACGCCTCCTCATCGGACAGACTCCAACCCCAGCCCCGCGGCATGTTGGCCTTGATGAAGCCCGCCGCCACCCCGACGCGCGCCATGCCGGCGCCGATGTTGTACGACCGAGGCCCCCACAGGGGCGGCGCGAGCATCGTTCCTTGGCCGTCGGATCCATGGCACAATGCGCAGCGCGCCGCGAACACCTGGCGGCCACGCTCCCGGTCGGCTGTTCGACCGACGGCGAGACGGGGCACGCCGCGCCAGGGAATCGTGGCGCCTCTCGGCACGCCTTGGGACAGCCATTCGATATAGGCCACGACCGCCTGCAGGCGCGAACTCTCGGCGGGCAGCGCCTTCCCATTCAGACTTCGTTCGAAACATTCGTTGATCCGCTCGGCCAACGTCACGACGCGACCACTGCGCGCCCGATACTCCGGGTAGACGACGGCGAGCCCGACGAACGACGCCGCATTCGGGTTCAGTCCGGCATCCAGATGGCAGTTGGTGCAATTCAAGGCGTTGCCCACATAGGCTTTGGCGTACTCCTGCGTCTTGACGACGACCCGATAGCCCAAACGGATCTGTTCGCCTCGTTGATCGCCGGGAATGGTGTCCGGCGAAGGTGGCGCAAAGACGAGGTCACTCCCGCTCGGCGACGTGAAGGAAGCCGGCGTCTGCGGGGGCCTTGCCTCGAACGTGCCGGAGCAGCCCGCAAGGGTCAGGACGGCCAAGATGGAGACCCCGGTGCGCCGCCCCGACCGAGAAGAATCCCGGATCGTGTTCTCCGTCGACCGAACTCGCGTCATGTGACCGATTGGCGCCGCTCCGTCTCGAGCGCGATCTCCACCGCCGGCGGCACCGCCAGCGATTGATGCACCGTGCACCCGTGCGCGACCTTGAGCAGCCGCTCTCGCTGCTCGGCCGTCACGTCCGCGGGAAGCCGCAGTCGGAGTGCCACGGCGCCGACGCGGTGAGGGTGTTCGGCCATGGACCATTCGGCGTCGATCGCGAACCCGTCGGCGGGAATGCGATGTCTCGCGCAGAACCGGGCGACGAAGTAGCCGACGCAACCGGCCAGCGAGCCGATAAACAGCTCGACCGGACTCATCCCGGCATCCGTTCCGCCGTCATCGATCGGCTGGTCGGTCATCACCGTGTGCCGGCTGTTGGTGATCGCGAATCGCGTGCCGCCTTGATAGGTGACGGTGAGATGCATCATGGGCGACATCCGTTAACCGAGCCGTATGCCGAGTGCGCTTCCGGTCCCGTGGCTCCAAGCTGCAGGCCGATCGGCACCCCGGCCAGGATCGTCAGGAGTGCACTCGAGAACACGGCTCACCACGACGACCCCGGCCCAGCCGATCGAACGGAGTCCGACAACAATCTACGCTTCAAGTCCCATCCCGAGACCAAGCCCGATCCAGGCGCGCAGGAGATCGTGCCGCGTGACCGTATAGGCCACCTCGCCATTTTTCTCCACCGGCAGGTTCAGGAGACGCTTTTCCTCCATGATTTTGACGGCCTCTTGGATCGTCGTCGTATCCTTGATCGCAATCCGATCCTTAGCCATGATCTGGTCGGCGGTGCATTGGCTCAGATCCTTTCCGGCCTCGAGCGCGCGCAGGACGTCGAACTCGCTGATGAATCCGATGAAACGGTTGTTCTCGTCTACGACCGGCGCTCCCGGTGTGTGCGTGGACAGCAGCTCGACCGCGACCGCCAGTCCGTTCTGCTTCGCGTGAAACTTGAGCTCATTCGTCGGCACGATTTGCCCGACGGTTTTCAGTCCTCCGACCGGCACCCCTGCAACAACGTTTGCCATGGCTCCCTCCTTTGATGGCTGTGAATGCTGGTTATGTTGTCTTACTCCCTCACGATCACGCCGCAGGCGATATGGCAACCCCTCCGTCGGATTTTCTCTTGCCGTGAATCGGACGGTCCGCTTAGGCCTGCTGGTGCAGCTTGGCAATCCCCAGCGCTTTCAAGATCGCCTTTTCGTAGTAGGGCTCGCTCACGCCCTTTTTCATCTTGTGCAGGAAGTATTTCTCCAGGGCGACCTTGGCGAGGTGCACCCATTTCCCCTTCTTCGCCCAGGTGACGTCGCGCGGCGCCATCTGCGGCAACGCCACGAAGGCCACGCCCGTGTCGCCCATGTCGGCGAGACAGATCGCGTTCCAGGTCGCCGTCTCACGCTTGGGGTCGTTCTCGATGTCCGCCTTGATGTTGTGCACCGCGGCCGAGACCATCGACTCGATCATGTAACCGGTCTTGGGCGCGCCGGTTGGAATCGGCGTCTGCTCGACGGGCGGGATGGCGACGCACACACCGACGGCGTAAATGTTCGGGTACTTGGGATTGGCCTGGTAGGCGTCGATGTTCACGAAGCCTTTCGGGTTGCACAGGCCGGGCGTGCCCGCCACCGCGTCCACGCCGGCGAACGGCGGGATGAACATCGAATAGCGGAAGGCAATTTCTTGGCCGTCCTCCAGGAGCACCTTTCCAGGCTGGACCTCCTTGATCGCGACATTCGGGACGGCCTTGATCGAGTGGTCCGCAAACTCGTCTTCCATCAAACGCCGCGACTTGCCGACTCCGGCCAGCCCCATGTGTCCGATGTAGGGCTCGGGCGTCACGAAATAGATCGGCACCTTGCGCCGCAGCTTCTTCTTGCGGAGGTCCGCATCCAGGATGAAGGCCATTTCGTAGGCGGGCCCGAAACAGGAAGCGCCCTGCGCCGCACCCACGACGATCGGCCCAGGCTCTTTGAGAAACGACTGATACGCTCCCCAGGCTTGCTCCGCATGGTCTACGGTGCAAACGGACTGCGTGTAGCCGCTCGGTCCCAGCCCCGGCACCGCGGAAAAGTTCAGTTTCGGCCCGGTGGCGATAATCAGGTAGTCATACGGCACCTCGCCCTTGGCCGTGATGACCCGGTTCTGCTCGGGCTCGATCCGCTCCGCCGCGGCATGGACGAATTCGATGCCCTTCTTCTCCAGCACAGGCCCCAGCGCGAAACTGATGTCCTTTCGCGTCCTCCACCCGACCGCCACCCAGGGATTGGACGGCACAAAATGAAAGGAGTCCACATTGGAGACGACCGTGACCTTGTGTTTGCCGCCCAGCAATGCCTTGGCCTCGTAGGCCGCCGGCAATCCGCCGATCGATGCGCCGATGATCACCACTCGTGCCATCACCAACCTCCGGTTGGAATTCTGAATGAGGAATTATGAATTCAGAATTGCTTCTCCGTCACGGTTTCGTGCTCGGCTTCGGCGCGCATGTGTTGATGCCGAACAACTTCCAGGCCGGGCAGAAGCCGATCGCGCCTGTGACGAGTGCCACGGCCCCGACGATCATCATGCTTCCGGCTCCGATTGGCGGCAAATCCGCCAGGGCGCCGACGGCAAGGAACAGCACGCCCAGCACGATGCGAATCGGCCGCTCGACTCCGCCAACGTTGCATGTCATGGCCGCACCCCCATATCAACCTTTTGGTTGAACCGCCGGCATCTGTATCGACGTCTCGTCATTGCAACCGGCTGATAAACGCCTCACGTAGCATTAGAGACAGTGACGACCCAAAAGATTCACCTCGGCACAAGCTGATTGCTGACCGCTGATAAACCGAATGCTGATCGCCCACCGCTCTCGTGCCGCGACCGATACAAGTCGTGACATGTCGTGCTGTCGACCATCACGGGCGACAAGCGCCGAAGAATTTGCTGCAGCGCTTCTTTCTGCACGATCGCGTTCGCCAATGCATCCATAATTAATTATGGGATGCGCGCGAGACTTCATCGTCTCGGATTCTTGCGGGTGAAGCAGTTGCAAGGACGAAACCGCCGTGGCGCGCCGCCGGTCTCACGGAGGTTTAGCAGGAAAATTCACCGGTTCAACGGCAACGGGGCCACGGATTGGTTATCCACAGGGGAGACCTGCTACAGGGAGAAACGGGCGGCTGTTGCAGAAGGCAACAGCGGAAGGGTTACGATCACGCAAGCATGACGGCCGCGGCGATCACACTCAGCGCGAGCGGCAGCCAGGCACTCGTCCATCGCACTATCTTCAGCCGATTCGCTATTTGGAAATGGCAATGGCCGGTGTCAGAGCGCGAGAGACCTCGGTCACGGTCAACTGGTAGATCTCGTAGAGCAGCTCGAACGCTTGCCGATCCCAGGTGGAAGCCGCTTCCGCCTGATCGGCATCACCCGAGATCCAATATGCCTGATTTTTATGAGTAGTCGCGACGGCGGCTGTCGGCGGAGGTGACGGCCCGATGCCGATGGTCAGAGTCTTGGGAGGATTCATGGAAACTGGTCCCGTACGCGGATCCGGTTCGACTGCATATTCCGGTGCTTCGCGAATCCCCTTCGCCAGGAATTGGAGCATCTCGTGCAAGCTCCGCAACTTCAGAATTCCGCGAAACGAATAACTCCCGCCAGGTCCTTCGGGGAGAATATCGACAAGAACGGCATTAGGTGGCAACAACAGGGCATCCTCGTTGAGGCGGCGCCGGACCGCATTCGAGAGCCGGTCCGGATTCACGTTCGTGATCAGCATGCGTCCAGTCACCTGTCGGCTTAACAGAAAGCGGTTCGTCCCGCTTCCCGAGCTCCAACGATAACCCTGCGCAAGACCGCTGATGACTTCAGAGGCGGTAGGAGGCTGCTGTAACGCAACCTCAACCAGCTCATCATAGCGCAGGGGAACCAGGAAAAGCCGACGTGTTTCATGCAGCCAGGCCAGGTGGAGAATCAGGCGACGAAATTCCTCGTACTCGTCTCTCCGAGCCGGACTGTTCAACAAGCTGCGCCGTGCCTCGCCTTCCTCCAACTCCAGCGTCCGCGTCACCAGCCGAAGGAGCATCTGCAGATTCCTGCCCTCGTGCACCAAAAAATCCAGCTTATTTTGATCGAGCGGCGTGAGAATCCGCCTGGTGAATTCCTCTCCTTGGACAGGAACAATGCTGATAGTCGGGTTTTCGGCGGCTGAGCCGCCGAGGTTGAGGGCATAGAAATTCCGAGTGAAAGCCGTACCTCCTCTCTCGAAGATCTGACCCTGCAACCCCGCATTCGCCCGGAAGTCGAACGTCGCCGCAATATTGGCCGTCACCGTAAAGTGCGCAGGGTCATCATCCTGGAGTCGAGCGATGTTCAGTAACAGGAGTTCGCTTTCGGCTTTCACGATATTGCGATCATATTCCACCATGGCTCGATGCAACGCAATTGGACTCCAACATCCGGCCAGTGCCACAAGCCCCATGTAGCTGAGCACGGCTCGCGTCAGGAACATCAAGGACCATGTCATCGTCCGCACCTCATGGCACGATGGCCCGCATGTGGCTGCGCAATGCTCGCTTATCGGTCGCTCACCCATCTCCGAACAATGAATCCTCCGCGGTCCCAACGGCGCCACGATCGTTGTTGCGATCGGTCACCAGCCGTCTTAGCGCTCCCGGATGGCTCCGGCTAGAGATGGAAGCACCGTTCCGATTCCGTCCACCACAAACTGCATGGCGATCGCCGCCAGGACCAACCCCATGATCCGCTGCAGCACGTTAAGGCCTGTCTGTCCGAGACGCTCTCCGATGCCACTGGCGAACCGCAAAATCCCGTACGTCATCACTGCCGTCACGGCGATAGCGACGAAGATGGCGCCGACCTGCCATGCCTGCTCCGCGCGGGTCATCAGCACCATCACCGCAGAAGTGGCACCCGGACCAGCCAGCATCGGAATAGCCAGGGGAAAGACGGAGACATCGTCCGTTTCGGCAGCCTCGGCCTCCTCCTCCGGAGAAGTGCGCTGGCGCGACCGCTGGGCTCTTAGCATGTCCACCGCCAGCAGAAAAAGGAGCAATCCGCCAGCCATGCGAAAAGCGCCCAGCGAGACGTGCAGCAGTCGAAAGATCGTGCCCCCTGCAGCGGCAAAGACAGACAACACGGCGAACGCGATCACTGAAGCCCTGATCGCGGTCCGCCGCTTCCCATCCGCCGGATACGTCGCCGTCATGGAGATAAACAGCGGAACCGCTGCCGGTGGATCGACCACCAAAAAGATGGTGACGAAACTCGAGAGAAAAAACGAGGCAACGGTCCCGATATCCCACACGAGGCGCCACCCCTTGTTAGGGTGAGACCAATTCCTGATCGGTGAGGGGTCTCATGCCCCGCGAGCGGCTCCTGTCGTCGAAGTCGATGGCCGCGAGGCATTCCACATCGATAGGCTCACCCCGGCTCGGTCTATCAGAACCCGCTCCCCTGATCGGACTTCTCCCGCGATGATTTTCTCCGACAACGGTTCCAGCAGATACTCCTCTCCTGGATGGCGCGCCGCAGGGGGCGCGCGCCGAAGGCTACCCGGAGACCCACGGGTACGCAACCGGGCTATGGAATCTGCCCCGCGTCGTGAAGTGGGTGGAGACGGAGTGCGGCGTCCGGTTCGGCAAAACCCGTATCTGGCAGCTCTTGTGCGCCGCTGGGCTGGAGTTGCCAGCGGTCGACCAGCCAGGCCCGTGAGTGGGACGAGGCCGCGATCCGACGCCGGAAACAGGTCGAGTGGCCCCCGTTAAAACAAACGCTGTCGCCGAAGGCCGCACCCTCGTCTTCGTCGACGAGTCGGGGCTGAGCGAGCGCCCGCATCGGGTGCGGACGTGGGCGCGGCGGGGGCAGACGCCGATGTTGCAACTGGCCTTCAACTGTGAAAGCGGCTGTCCGTGATCGCCGGGGTGACCGTCTGGACGTTCTATTTCCGGCTGTATCCCGGCACGATCAAGAGCCCGCAGATCATGAACTTTCTGCGCCACCTGCGCCGGCAGCTCCATCGCAACGCAAGCTGCTGATCCATCTGGGATGGACTCAAGGCACATCGCAGCCGGCTGGTGCAGCAGGATGTCGAGGCCAGTGCGGGAGCCGTCCGACTCGCACGTCTGCCAGCCTCTGCGCCGGAGCTCAACCCTGCCGAGTACGTCTGGGGCTACTGCAAACAGCATGAGATCGCCAACTTCTGTCCCAAGGACCGGGCCCAACTCGGCCATTTCTCCCGCGGCCGGTTGCGCAGCTACAACGGCGCCGGACCCTCGTGACCGCGTTCTGGGAACAGGCCCAGTTGCCCTTATGGAAGATTGTCACTGTATTAGTGAACGCTCAATAATCAGCCTTTCTTAAATCCTGGCAGACGCTCGCAAGGGGCGCTCAGTAATGCAAGCTCATCGTCAAATCCAGGTTCCGGCCGTCGTACGGAAAGCTGGCGGCGGCAAATGCAGGTGCGCCGACCACGGCTTTTGCGTCGTTTGAAAATCCGTAGCCTTCCGTGGGGAGACCCATCCAGTTAGTGTCGAGTTTGCCGTTCATATTCTCGTCATGAATCACGGCCATTGCATACGTTCCCGGCGGGATGTCTTCAAAGTCGCAACGGGCTTGCGTCTTCCGAATTTTTATGACCATAACATTCGTTGCCGAGCTGAGGAATTCAGTGGGAAACCCGACTGGCGATTCGAACAGTGCACAAGCTACAGTTCCCGTGCTGTTTCTTATGTTCAGAATCTTCACGTGAATTCCCGGGCATGATGACTGAGCGACAGCGAGATTCGTACACATCAGCACTGCAAGCCATGCCACCAATCGAGTTCCCCTTGGGGATCCATAATTCTGGATTTTGACCGTGGCGGCCACCGCTGCCTTGCGAATGGTTGACTCAATCATGACCTTTCCCCCCGTTCCAACTCGTTTAGCCTGAATGGATCGCAACCCCGACCAGCGTGTGGATTTCGTCGATGAACAGAATGATCGAACCGGCCGCGGCTTTGATCTCGGCCAGAACAGCCTTGAGCCGTTCCTCGAATTCGCCGCGAAATTTGGCCCCAGCGACCAGCGCGCCCAAGTCCAAGGCGAGGACTCGTTTCTGACGGAGGCTTTCAGGGACATCCCCTGTGACAATCCGGCGTGCGATCCCTTCCACGATCGCCGTCTTCCCCACTCCCGGCTCCCCAATCAAGACCGGGTTGTTTTTCGTCCGGCGGGACAGCACCTGCATCGCTCGCCGTATCTCCTCGTCTCGTCCGATTACCGGGTCAATCTTTCCCTTGCGAGCCAAATCCGTCAGGTCCGTCGTGTATTTCTCCAAGGCTCGATAGGTCGCTTCCGGCTCGGGAGTCGTCACCCGCTGATTCCCGCGCAAATCCTGCAACGCTTTCTCCACCACCTCGCGGGAGACGCGCAAACCGGCCAGCAGGTCCCCAGCGAGCGTCCGTCGCGCACCCAGCATCGCCAACAGCAGGTGCTCGGTGGAGACAAAGTCGTCTTTGAGTCGCTCGGCTTCGTCGAAGGCGCCGTCCAGCACATCTTTGAGGTCACGCCCGATAAACGTCTCGCCGCCGCGAACCACGGGTAGACGTCCGAGCGCTTGGTCCAACCGAGCACGGAGAACCGGCAAGGTGACGCCAGCCCGTTCGAGGAGCGCCGGCACCAATCCGACCTCTTGGTCCAGCAGCGCGAGCAAGAGATGGAGGCTGCTGACTTCCTGCTGATCACGGCGCCTTGCCAGCGACTCGGCCGACGCCAGCCCTTCGCGGGATTTGACGGTCAGCCGATCAAGCCACACGGGATCCTCCTTCGTCCGCGGTCTTCACAGTGTGTCCCACCTCATGGACGATCTCCAGCACGTATGTCACATTGCCCAAAGAGAACGACGTGCACCGCCGTTCAAGGTCCCGATCATCGTGCCGAAGGCGTTCCAATACGACATAACCGCGCCAGTCCAGGTTCAGGACCTCGGCGGCCCGATTGCGGTAAAGCCTTGCGCCGTCGGCCGTCCAGAGGCTGACGGCGTCTTGGATCGTATCGAGCAGGAACGCGACCGGATCGTGCCGGTACCCCAGAGTCCAGGCTTGAGGTCCAGGCCCCCGACACGTCAGCAATGTACAGGCAGCGACCAATTCCGCAGCGCCCATATCCATCCAGGACGCTGCGGTTCTCGGTCTGCGCTGTTGAGGTATCCAGGGCACCGGCAAGAGATCCTGTTCCTCTACCAGTGCGAGACGCCATCGATTCGGTACCATGACCCGTACCTTTCCTTCTGAGTCAGCGCGCAAGAGAGGCGCCACCCACAGACTAGGTGTCCACCGCGTGACTCGGCGATGGTCTTTTGCAACACTCGCCCTGCCTTCACCGCGGACTGATCGATAGGAAAATCGTTGCATTACCACGGGTCACCAGCAGAAGGACCCGCTCCTTGGGCCGCAGTCGGCCGGCCAACCGCTCGAAATCCTCGACGGACTTCACCGGTTTGCGGTTGATTTCTCGAATAACATCCCCGGGTCGCAGTCCGGCGAGCGCCGCCGGGCTCTCAGGATCCACTTCGACGACCAGCACTCCGCCGATTTTCCGACCGGACCGATCACGAGGGGCCGGCTCGACGACGACGCCTGCCAGCGCATGCTCCCCCTCAACCCCACCTGCCCCGCGCGCCACTTCTTCCGGAAGCTCTCCAACGGTCAGCTTCACGTCTCGCGTCCGATTGTCCCGCGACACCGTGATCGTCACCGTCGTCCCCGGCGCGGTTTCGGCTACCATGGTTCGCAACTGAGTCGGGTTGGTGACCGGCTTGCCCTCATACGCGGTGATAATGTCACCGCGTTCGAGCTTAGCCTTGGCGGCCGGCCCATCTTCCAACACATCGCTCACCAAGACACCCTTGACGTCCTTCGCGCCGAATTCCTTGGCCAGCTCCGGGGTCAATTCCTGAATCGACACGCCGATCCAGCCGCGGATGACCTTCCCGTGCTTCTGCAGGCTGGCCATGACACTCTTGGCCATGTTGCTGGGGATCGCAAACCCGATCCCCATATACCCTCCGGTTTGACTGAAGATCGCGGAGGGGATCCCGATCAGCTCGCCCTTCAGATTCACCAGGGCACCACCGGAGTTACCTGGGTTGATGGCGGCGTCGGTCTGAATGAAATCCTCGTAATCGACGATGCCCATATTGGCACGGCCGACCGCGCTGACGATCCCCATGGTCACAGTCTGCGTTAGCCCGAACGGACTGCCGACGGCCAACACCAACTCGCCCACCCGCAACTTGCTGGAGTCCCCCCACGGCAGAATGGACAAACCCGTCGCGTCGATCTTGACCAGCGCGAGGTCCGTCCGCGGATCGGTGCCGACGATCTTCGCTTTGAAGCGGCGTTTGTCAGGGAGAACGACGGTCAGCTCCTCGGCTCCCTCGACGACGTGGTTGTTGGTCATGATGTACCCGTCCGAGCTGACGATCACGCCCGAGCCTTCGCCGAATTCCCGCTCCTCGCGGCGCGGCCCTCGTTGGCCAAATTCCTCGCCGAAAAACCGCCGCCAAAACGGGTCGCCGTAGAACGGCGAGAACGGTTCACCAATGGCCACCTTGCGGGATGATGCGATGTTGACGACCGACGCCGTCGCTCGCTCGGCCACCGCCACCAGCGCGTCATTCGACGGAAGCACACCGGTGGACACCAGAATCGGCCTGGCCTCTCGTGCCGGCGCTGACTCAACCAACGGAGCGGCTTCGGCCGCCATCCCGATGATGCCGATCCCAAACGCCAGCCCTCCCGCAATCGCCGCCACCCGCCACTGTCGAAACCGAATCTCTTGTCGGGTCTGTGCCGTCTGTCTCATCATGATCCTCCTCCCATCAACCGGCTTTGACTTCGATCAGTCGCGACGCGGCCTTCGCGCTCGGTTTACGGGGCATGGTGACCGTCAGGACCCCATGCTTGAGCTTGGCCTCCAATCGATCCGGATCGGCATCGCCAGGCAACGACAGGATGCGCTCGAAGGCTCCATAGCGGCGCTCCATCCGGTAGACACCGGCATTCTGCTTTTCCCATTCTTGCCGCTTTTCGCCGCGGATCAGCAGCGTGTCGTCCAGGAGCTCCAGCTGAAGATCGCTCGCTTCTAAGCCGGGGACTTCCGCGGTGATCACATACTCCCGATCGGTCGCGGCGATGTCCACGTGCGGCTTCAAGGGCGCGAGCGCGGTGTCTCCGAAGAGGCGGCTCATGTCGGTCCCCGGCCAGCCGACCGCGCGAAACATCTGTCCAAACAGGCGATCAATATCGGCATGGAGTTGGGCCAGCGGATCGCCGGGGAACTCTCCACGCTTCACGGGCACCGGCGTCGCTTCCTCTTCTTTCTTGAACCAGTTCCACGGTATGAGTTTTTTCAAGTTCATGGCATCCTCCTTTTGACGAGTCCCACCTGTTCATGCCGAGGGCCGGCCGGGCGAGCCAGCCCCCATGCCCGCCTCGCGTTTGAACCGCCGGAGTTCTGGCAGATATTCCACGCTCGGCTGGCGGCGGACCGGCTGGGGGAACAACGCCATCAATCGGAGCACAGCACCGGGCATATCTGTGCTGACGGGCAACCCTAGACGACCGGCCTCATCGCAAGAGATCGGATAATCGTGCGTCCAAGTCCCTTCGGTCAGTACACGCGCCAGTTCTTCCGCCTTCTCCGTCGGCTGCCGGCCAGCCAACAGCTCCTGGACAGTCTGGCGTAGTTGCGCCATGGCTTTCTCAGCCTGGTCCGCCAGCAAGAGCGTCTGATCCTCCACGTCGGCGATCGGTTTGCTCCTGACGACCTTCAAGACGCTGGCGGCCGGGACTTGGCCAAGCTGCGGGTCTACCGGTCCGAGCACCGCATGACGGCACATGACGATTTCGTCCGCCGCCAGCGCGATCAGGGTTCCGCCTGACATGGCATAATGCGGCACAAAGACAGTCACCTTGCCTTTGTGCGCGCGAATGGCCCGGGCAATCTGCACGGCCGCGATGACCAACCCGCCTGGGGTATGGAGGATCAGATCGAGCGGCACTTCCGGGTCCGTCATGTGAATGGCACGGAGCACTTCTTCCGAATCGTTCACGTCGATGTAGCGGAAGATCGGAAACCCGAGGAGAGCCATCGTCTCTTGCCGATGCACGAGCAAGATCACGCGCGATTGGCGTTGGCGTTCAATCTCGGCGATCAGACGCCGCCGCGACGCCTCTAAGTAGCGCTGCATGAGCACCGGCTGCAGAGAAGTGACGATGAAATAGAGCCAAAACAGATCCAGAATGCCCACCCCGTCCCTCCCGGGTTATCGAGGCTGCCACGGACCGAACGAGATCCAGGCTCCTTCCGTGCCTAGTTCGTCCTCATACAGGCGACGCCGGGTCCGTTTGGTCGTAAAGAGTGGATGCAAGAAGAACCCTGCGACAAATCCGCCGACATGAGCCCACCAAGCCACGCCGCCCACCTGCTGCGGCCCCACCAACGCCAAGGTGCCGCTGAACACCTGGAGCAACAGCCAGTAGAAGAGATAGGTCGGAGCCGGCACGCGGAGAAAGACCGGATAGAACAGCACCGGAAACCACACGACGACCTGCGAGCGGGGGAACATCGAGAAATACGCACCCATCACCCCCGCGATGGCGCCCGAGGCTCCGACCGTCGGCACGGTCGAATCCGGATTCGTCAGCCAATGGACAACTCCCGCACCGATGCCGCACAAGAGATAGAAGACAAGAAACCGCCACCGTCCCATCCGATCTTCGACGTTGTCGCCGAAGATCCACAGGGTCCACATGTTCCCCGCGATATGGAGGAGCCCGCCGTGGAGGAACATACTGGTGAGAAACGGCCAATAGTCGTCGGCCGGAAACCCCAGCCACTCCGCCCACGCCGGATGGGAATAGCGGGCCGGCACGATGCCGAGCGTATAGAACAACGCTTCTAAGCCGGCCGGCGGCAGCAGCAACTCGAACAGAAAGACCGCGACATTGCCGAGAACAAGCGTCGTCACCATCACCGGCGGGTTGAGTCTGGGCAGACTGTCTCGCAGGGGAAACATCGTCGCTGGCGATCCTTATTCGCGAAGCCATCCCCCAATACCACCGGCTATTGTCAACTTCGCCGCCGCCTCCCCGCGCACCTGTTCGACGACGGCACCCTGCTCGAAGGCGCGCTCAGCCGCACGGGCGATGAGATCGGGCACCCGGCGAAGGCTGCCGTTGCAATACGCACATGTCTCCCGTTCCTGTGAAAAGAGCGCCGCGCACTGCTCGCACTCCCACCCGGCGGTCTGGAGCCCTTCGGCGAACACAAGTTGCCAGAGGCGGCCTTGCTGCACCAAAGCGAGGGTGTCGTCCAGCCCAATCACCGCGCGGTCATTCTTGCCCACGGAGGCAATCAATGAGTCCACTACCTCCTGTTCGTGTGCTCGTTCGATACGCTGAAGGACGGGCGCGAGCGCGCTCAGGACATCAGCGGGAGCGGCCTCGACCGGCAGGGGCAGTTCGGCCACGATGCGCGTCCGGAGGCGCTTGGGCAGCAACCGCCGTAGCTCCGCCGTGGCTTCACCCGGACCGGCCAACACCAACCGATCGAACCCATACTCGCTCAAGAGCTGATCGGCCGATTGCGCCACACGTTTGAGGTGCCAGAGAGCGTGCGTGTCCGCTTGGCGTTGGAACTGCTGTTGCGACCAGAGATGATCGGTCCCGGCACTTTTGAAACGATGCACATCCCAGAGCGCGAACGCACCTTCGTGCTCCTCGATCTCCCCCAGAAATACCGTAAAGAGGCGGGCGCGGGCGCGGTCCACGAGGATCACCCCATACCGTTCATGCTCATCGAGCGCCTCCAGGAGCGGACGGATGAACGGAGTACCGCTCCATACGACATCGTTGCGCAACCTGAGACGCAGCTCGCGCCACCAGAGAAACTGCTCCGACTCATCGCAGAACACGCACAGGCTTTTGGCGGAGGGCACGTAGCCGCTGACCAGTGCCCGCACGCGCGCAGCATCCTGCTGGAACTCGCGTCGAGACAGCGCCTCGCTCAGTTGCTGATGGAGCGACCGCAGCATGTTATCCAGCGCCACCTCGAAGCCGCGATTGAGATTGGCCGGCCGCGTTTGGTCCACATCAAGGTACACACTGAGCACCGGGCTTCCGGGTCGGGGCTCGCGCTTGAGTAGCATCTTCAGGTCAGAGGATCCGATCATCGTAGCCTACCCTTGGCGGCTGTGGACAGATTCGACCCAGGCTTGCCCTCGCACTCCCTGTCCTTTACTCTCATTCAAGGCTCTCTTGGCCTTTCTCATCCTCTGCCTTCGCACGGAAGGGAGCGATCTCAATCAGTTTGTGCCGCAGAAAGGCCTTGGCGCTGTCCAGCGCCTGCTTGGTCTCTGATTCTGAAAGGCCTAACAGACGGGCGGTGTCCTCGACCGAATAGCCCTCTGCGCCGTGCAAGACGAGAGCGAGTCTCCACTGCGATGGCAAATGCGAAAGCGTCTGATTGATCCACCGTTGGAATTCCCATCGCTCGATTTCTTGTTCCGGCGTCGGAATCTCTGAAGCGGGCAAGAGATCTTCTAACTTCACCACCTCATCAGGTTGGTAGAAGTCGAAGAAGCCCTCCGCGGACCCAGGTACTGCACTAGCCTCTTCGAGGCGAAGCGGCCCGCCCATCTCTCGTGCCCGCGCGACTTCCTTCTTCATATTGTCAAGCACTAACTGCACCAGCCACCGATCCAGGGAAAGATCCTTAGGGCGCCGCGGAAATTCTCGAGCCGCGGTCTCGATGACGGCGTTGACGACATCGTCCGGTGTCACCTGACCAGGCAACACCTCGCCTGAGGCCAGCCGTGCCGCGATCTCGCGGCGGGCAAAGCGCTGGAGTGTGTCCAGATGGGCCTCGATGACCCCCAGGAAAGCCTGCCGATCCCGTTCTTCCAAAGGGAGCTCACTGACTTTGCCGGCTAATGCTGATTCTTTGCGGCGTTCCTTGCGTTTCCAGACAAGCTCACGCCGCAACACGGCTTTATGCTTGTCCAACTGGCGCTCGAGCTCCGACACGGCTTCACGCAGCGCGACGTCAAGTTCAGGCCTTTCCTCTTTGGCAATCAATATCCGTCCCGGAACGGCGAAGAGAAACGACACCCGAAACCGCACCTTGCTCGGGTGCTTCTCGATCACCCCACGCAGCGCGACTTGCTCGTGATCAAAGTTCTGGACGCGGCGCTCGAGCCGGCGGCGCACTCGGTCCAGCCCTTGACGGATGCGCGGGGTTTCTTCGATCCCTTTCAACAAGATGTGCCACTTCATCGACAGCCTTCGCACTCCTGGATTCGGCTTATCCTTCCTCTCGCCCCTCACGACCTTGGCAACGCTCGACCCACAACCGGGTCTTCGACGTTGTCCGATCTGAGTTCGGCATCGGGCAACGGGATCGGAATTTGCTCTACCTGCCGCCGCGCCTGTTCGCTCTGATCCGCATCACGCACGCGTTCCAGGTCGAGATCGGTCAGCGTGAGCGTCAGTTCGATGCGATTGCCCTGTTCGTCGATGATTTCTCGCTCAAGGAACGTGATCTTCGTTCGTTCGTCCTGCCAGACCGTTCGCCTGCGCCGCAGGTCGGCCGAGTCGAGATCGAGATCGTTTTCACGATCGATCGAGGGCGATCCATAGACTTCTTTCAAGCGTGCCAATAATCCTGTCGCGGCACTCGGTAAGCGCTCGGGACGGTACTGAATCTGGATTTCGTACAGTCTGCCACGGTGAAACCGGTAGAAGACGCGTCGGACGTGCGGATCCGACGAAATCTGGGTCAGCGTCAGGGTCGCCAGATTCTGTCGGCTCGTCTTCGCCACTTCGGGATTCACGCGGCTGAACTCTCCCACCGCCATTCCCAGCTTGGCACGCTGGAACGATCGCGGCAGAACGCGCGGCGCAGCGGTTTCCTGCGCGGCGAGATCATCAACGATCCCGGCCGGGGGATGGATCCCAAGAACGGCGAGGAGCGCCAACAGGCCAAAGGACAGCCGGCACAGGCTTCTCATCGGTTGCCGTGACTCAATCATGTGTACACCTCCGGATGTCACGCCGAGCGCCCGTGTGTCCATCACTGGACGCACGAAACCGCTCGCCGCGAAGCCACGCCACCTGCCACCTCACGCCTTCTTCTGAGCCTTCGTTACCGTGATTTGTGACGTGTCCACGTCCACGACGCCGCGGATCTTTTCGATATCGTTCACCAACGTAAAAATCACGGCGTGATGATCGACCGATCCCTTTAATTTCACGATGCCATTTTCCACGGTGTACTCGATCTGATCCAGATCGACATAGGGCGCCCACTTGAGATAGGCCAGCACGTCTTGCTCGATCTCCCGATCCGGGCGAGGTTTCCCGACGATTTTGATGAGATTGGCGACCGACACCACCCCCCGCACGGCTTGGGTAGCTTTCTGGGCGAGACGACGATGAAGAGGCTTCTCCACCGTGCCTTTCAGAACGACATCACCCTCATGAACCAGGACGGTAATCTTGTTCAGTTTGCTCTCCTTCAGGGCCGGCACGGACCTGAGCGCGGCTTCGACCGCCTTGCGAATCTCCTCGTCTTTTAAAGCTGGGCGGACCACCGTGATGTCGTTTTGTAAACGCCTGATACCGACCATGGTCCCGCTGACCAGCGCTTCCGCCAGCACCTTGCTCTCCAGGTCGGGGACCGTACCGCTCAGCGTGACCACACCCTGATCGACCTTTACCTGAATATTTTTTGCATCGATGCGACCATCTCCGTTGAGTCGCTGCTTGATTGCGGACTCGATCTGTTGATCGCTCAATTGAGTCGTGTCGCCCACAAAACCCACCAAGCCGCCCGACAAACCGAGTAACGCAACCACCGCCACCACCCTCGACATGCTGCCCACAGGAGCCCTCCTTGGTTATGTTTTTATGTCCGTTCGGCGGGATCAACCCGGCCGACACTGAAGACGGCAGTCTAAACCAACCGCCGGGGGGCAAGGCACTTCTCTACCCTGCCTCTGTTGCCGTCACCCGCTTCGTCTTCGCGCGGGCGACGGGAAGAAACGGCTCATTGATCGAGACACCGGAAGCGGCTGACACCGTGCGTTCAGACTTCGGCGCTCGTTGCCCATGTCACGCAATTTTCACTTCAATGGTCTTGGGCTTCGCCTTCTCGGACTTCGGTAGGTGAATGCGCAACACGCCGTCCTTATACTCCGCAGACACCTTCGTGCCGTCTGCGTCTTCCGGTAATGCGAAACTCCGCGCGAAACTGCCGTAGCTCCGCTCGACCCGATGGTATTTCTTGCCCTTCCCTTCTTTCTCGAACTTGCGCTCGCCGGTGATCGTGAGCACATCGTTTTCGACCGTGACCTTGACGTCCTCCTTTTTGATTTCCGGCAATTCCGCTTTGATGACGTACTCCTTCTCGCTTTCTTCGATGTCGACGAGCGGCGACCATTCCGCGACCGTCAGGGCTTCCTTCTCGCCCTCCCGGCGGCGCAGCGGCCGGCCGAACCACATCGACATCCGCCGCTCCATGTCTTCCAGTTCCTTGAACGGATCCCACCGTGCTATTTCTCCCATCGTGCCACCTCCATAAGTAGTTGTTCGGTCGTGTCATTAAGGGTTCAGATGCCCTGGACACCTCCGCATCATTTCTGTTGCGGGAAATAACCCTCTATGCCGTCGAGTCAAGATGTGTTTGAGCAAAAAACAGACACTGCTTGGGAATCGTGTCATTCTGCACAAATTCTTGATGTGCAACGATCCATTCACCGAAGATCTTGAGAGCAGTTCAGGGTCAACTCGTCGTGGTGAGGATTTTTGGGGCAGAGACCAAACGAGGGTGTGGCGTAAGGCGCCAGGATTTCCCCCTTGGCACTTCACAGGATCGTGGCAAAGACGTGAGCCGCGATCAATTAGGGAATCTCTGATTTATTCTTCTCGCGCGCCATGCCACACCGCAAACGTGCGCGACTGGCGAGACTCGCGAGACGTGTGGGACGGCTGGAAGCACCCAGAGCCCGAGCGTATGATGTGCGATCATCTCACTCACCAAGCGCTGTCACCACGTGCAGCTATGGCGAGTCAGTACGATGCCATTATTATCGGGGCCGGCCACAATGGGCTGGTGGCCGCCTGCTATCTGGCCCGCGCCGGCTGGAAGGTGCTGGTGCTCGAACGACGGCATCTCGTCGGCGGAGCCTGCGTGACCGAAGAAGTGTTTCCGGGCTTCAAGGTCTCGACTGCCGCCTACGTGATCAGCCTCTTTCGTCCGGAGATCGTCCGCGACCTCCGCCTCGATGCCTATGGCTTGAGGGTTCTGGAGCGTATCCCCTCTTCCTTCACGCCGTTTCCCAACGGGCGCTTTCTTCTGTTGGGAACCGACCCCGATCTGGACCAACGGGAGATTGCCAAGTTCAGCGTCCGCGACGCGGACACCTATCCTCGGTACCAGGACTGGCTCGAAGGGCTCGCCGCGGTCCTTGAACCGCTCCTGACCGTGACTCCGCCGAACGTTTGTCGTCCTGGGCCGCGGGATCTCTGGAGGCTGCTCAAACTGGGTCGCATGTTGACGCGGGCCGGCGCTCGGCTCGGCGACCTGGTTGAACTCCTGACTGGAGCGGCCCGGCCGATCCTCGATCGCTGGTTCGAGTCGGAGGAACTCAAGGCGACATTGGCCACCGATGCCGTCATCGGCGCCATGGCCTCTCCCTCGACGCCTGGGACCGCCTATATCCTTTTTCACCACGTGATGGGAGAAACCAACGGCAAGCGGGGGATCTGGGGTTATGTGCAAGGCGGGATGGGAGCGCTGACCCAGGCGTTGGCGCAAGCGGCTCGTGATCTCTCGGTTACCATTCGCTGCGAGGCCGAGGTCAGCCGCATCCTGGTCAGGGACGGGAAAGTCGCCGGCGTCGCGCTGGCCAACGGGGACGAGTTCAAGGCTCCGGTGGTCGTCAGCAACGCCGACGCCCTTGTCACGTTCACCCGCCTGCTCGATCCCAAATGGCTGCCGGAAGACTTCGTGCAGGCGGTACAAAGGATCGACTGCCGCAGCGCGTCGCTCAAAATCAATCTGGCCCTGTCCGAACTCCCGAGCTTCCGTGCCTGTCCCGGCACGGAGCCGGGTCCGCAGCATCGGGGAACGATTCACATCTGCCCCGATCTCGATTACCTCGAGCGGGCCTACGACGACGCCAAGTACGGCCGTCCATCCGACCGCCCGATTCTCGAGTGCACGATCCCTTCGGTGGTCGATCCCTCCGTCGCCCCGCCGGGCTCCCACCTGATGTCGATGTTCGTCCAGTATGCGCCGTATCACCTGCGCGCGGCCACGTGGGATCACCTGCGTGAGCGCTTTGCGGATCGCTGTGTGGACCTCTTGACCGAGTATGCGCCGAATTTCAAGGCGGCCATCATCGGCCGGCAGATCTTGACACCCCTCGATATTGAACGAACGTTCGGCCTCACCGGAGGTCATATCTTTCAGGGAGCGATGACGCTGAATCAGTTGTTTTGTTTTCGGCCCGTGCCCGGCTATGCGGATTACCGAACGCCGATCGCCGGATTGTATCTGTGCGGGGCGGCCGCCCATCCGGGCGGCGGAGTGATGGGAGCCGCCGGCTACAACGCCGCCCGCGAGATCCTGTCACGGAGACACTGGTGGTCCCGCCAGTGGTTGGCCTGAGCCATTCCATGGCCGCCCGACTCGCGTAGAGCGCGCGCCGCGAAGGCAACGGGACGACCACGCCGACCCGAGCGTCGTGACGACGCCCGCTTTCTCGGTCTGAGGTAGGCTCGATGAACTCACCGCCCGTAGGCAATATCCGCTGCAAGAGCGCGCAGGACACCGGTTTTCCAGGCATTGAACAGGAGGAGGAAAGGGATTAGGCTGAAGCGTGTGTCTCTCCGGCAGCGCACTTGAGGCAGAATGACTGGTCGGTTTTCTCCGGCCGCCAAGAGCAATCGAAGGGGCGGCCGGCTCTAGCCAAGCTTGGTATGGAGGTGCGCCATGGCCATCGCCCGCAAGCTCAAAGAGTGTCTCGATCGCGAACACGTCCACTACGACGTCCTGCCGCACCCGGAGGCCTTCCGGGCCCTCGCCATCGCCCACTCGCTCCACGCCTCCGAGAAGGAGATGGCCAAGGTCGTGATCGTGAAAGTGGATGGACGATTCGTCATGACCGTGTTGCCCGCGAGTTGGAATCTGGATCTCCATCGGCTTCGAGACCTGTTCCTGACCCACCAGGTGCGGTTGGCGACCGAGGATGAACTCAAAGACCTCTTCCCCGACTGCGAATTGGGCGCCATGCCGCCGTTCGGGAATCTGTACGGACTGGACGTGTATGTGGATCGATCGTTGGCCGAAGACGAGCACATCTTCTTTCAAGCCGGCAATCACTGCGAAGCGGTCCGGATGCGGTATGCCGACTTTGCTGCGCTGGTCTTTCCGAGGGTGGCGGAACTCCATCGGTCACCCTCGGAGGTCTGGTGAGAAGAAGAGCAAGAGACTGAGCGGGATCACGTCGCTCGTCAGAGAGAAGCGGCCAAGCGGAGGTGCGGCGCGACGCATCCGGATTGACCCCTCAGACGCCGTCTCACCCGGAAGGTGTAAGAAAAATCCACCCATTGGGTGATAGCTGCTTCCGCTTGTTGCTCTCAGAATGATGGCTACTGAGGAAAACGGCAAGGCAGTTAGAGATAACCACGTCGACCCGTCCCGCACGGTCGAGGCAAAGGAGCCAGAACGATGACCCCATATGAGACATGGGGATACTGGGGAGTGATCATCGGTGTCGTGACTTCGCTCGCGACCTTCTTCACCGGCTTGGAGGTCATGCTTTCCGCCTCCAAGGCGGTAGGGGGACACGCAGAGTCCGGGGCGCAGCCTGAACCATCACCGACCAGCGGAAAGCGCGCAGCGTAGGAACGAGTAGCCGGCAGCTGATAACGAAGAGCGAACGGCAAAGAGAAGCGATTGATGTGAGTGATTGGCTATGACCTCTTGGGCAGAACAAAGTAGCATTTACGTCACTCGATCGTCGCTTCCATCGTGACTCTCGTCTTGACCGAATTCGAAATCAGGCAGTTGGTTTCGGCTTTGGCGAGGATCTCTTTCGCCTTATCGGCATCCCCGCTTGTGGCGAGCGTCAACCGAGGTTTCAACACGACCGTCGTGACCCGGAGCTTGCCGTCCACTAGTTCGACGTGCCCTTCGGCCTCGCTTTCATAGGCTGTGAACGCTAAGCCGGCCCGCTCGGCGAACGCGAGGAACGTGCTCATCACACAGCTATTGATCGACGCGACGAACAGATCTTCCGGCGACCAGATGCCTTCGTGTCCCTTGAATTCCGGCGGCGTGGCCACCTGAACCTCCGGCTTGCCCGGCGACGACATCACGCCCATCTTCTTCTCGGTCCATTTGACCGTCGTGCGGTAGGTGTAGACTTTGCTCCGGACCTCCATATCGCCCTCCGGGTGAAATGATGAATGATGAATTCTGACGCTCCCTCCCGACAATTCATCATTCAGAATTCACAATTCAGAATTTCTTTTAAGTCGTTCCGCCAGTCTGAGATTTTCTGAGTAATCCACCGGACAGTCGATGACTGCCGGTTTGCCGCAGGCGAGCGCTTCCTTGAGGACGGCGCCCAACTCCGTCGGTCCCTCGACCCGATAACCGGCCGCGCCGAAGCTCTCAGCATAGGCGACAAAGTTCGGGTTGCCGAACTCCACGCCGGACGTCCGCCCGAACTTGAGTTGCTGTTTGAAGCGGATGACGCCGTACCCGTCGTCCCGCCAGATCAGGACGACGAGCGGCAGCCGGAGCCGCACGGCAGTTTCCAATTCCTGGGAGTTCATCAGGAACCCGGCGTCGCCGGCGACGGCCACCACCTGGCGTTGCGGGAACAGCAGCTTGGCCGCGATGGCGCCGGGCAATGCGATGCCCATGGATGCGAAGCCGTTGGAGATGAGGCAGGTATTCGGCACCTCGCAGGGGAACATCCTCGCCATCCAAAGTTTGTGGGCGCCGACGTCGCAGACCACCAGACCGTTCGATCCGAGCGCCGCGCGCAGCTCGCGCACGATGTGCTGGGGCCGCATCGGCCATGAAGGCGGAGCCGCCCACTCCGCCTCAAAGGCCGACTGAATCCGTTCCCGCGCGGCTTTGGCCCACTGCGGCTCGAACGACGTGAGCTGGTCCCCGATCTGGTCGAGCGACAGCGAGAGATCGCCCAGCACGCCGACATCGACGATGTAATGCGCATCCACTTCGGCGGGCGTCATATTCACGTGCACGATGTGCTTGTCCCGGTTCGGATTCCAGAAGCAGGGGGCGTATTCGACCAGGTCGTAGCCGACCGTGATCACCACGTCGCTCTCGGCGAAGACTGCCGCCGAATAGTCCCGCAGTTGCAGGCCGATCGTGTACAGGGACAGCGGATCGCCGTCCGGCATGATCCCCTTGCCCATGAACGTATGGGCGACGGGAATGTGGCATTGGCGGGCCAGCCGGCGCAGCGCCTCGTGCGCACGGCCGCGCACCACCCCGTTGCCCGCGAGGATGATCGGCCGGCGGGCTTTGGCGATCACCTCCACCGCCCGGTTCACCTGCGCGGTCAGTGGCTCCGGCAAGAACGGGAATTGGACGCGCAACGGGCTGTGGTAGGACGAATCGTCGACCTGTTGAGCGGCGACATCTTCGGGCAACTCCAGATGCGTGGCCCCCGGCTTTTCGGTTTGTGCGACCTTGAAGGCTTTGCGCACCGTTTCGGGGATGATCTGCGGCGTGAACAGCTCGGCGTTCCATTTCGTCACCGGCCTGAACATGGACAGGACATCGATGAATTGATGCGATTCTTTGTGCATGCGGTCCAGCGACGCCTGTCCCGTGATCGCCACCAGCGGCGCGCCGTCCAGATAGGCGTCGGCCACGCCGGTCAGGAGATTGGTCGCGCCCGGCCCCAGCGTGGAGAGACAGACGCCGGCCCGGCCCGTCAGTCGCCCGTGCACATCGGCCATGAACGCCGCGCCCTGTTCATGGCGCGTGACGATGAAGCGGATGTGCGAACCCAAGAACGAGTCCATGACGTCGAGGTTCTCCTCGCCGGGCACCCCGAAGACATAATCCACTCCTTCGTTTTCGAGACAGCGCACGAGCAGATCCGACGCCTTCATCTTAGCCTTGCTTGATGTCCAACACCTTTACATCGAAGTAGAGGGTCTTGCCGGCCAGCGGATGATTCAAGTCCAACACGACCGTCTCCTCCCGAATCTCGGCCACGCGCGGGAACACCGGCGTCCCATCCGGCGCTTCGCCCTGGAGCTTCGCCCCGACGCGCAACGCCTCCGGCGCAATCCGATCTTTGGCAATCTCAAAAAAGCCTTCGGGATGCACGTCGCCGTAGCCTTCGGCCGGACTCACCGCGATCCGCTTGCGCTCGCCGACCGCCATGCCTTCCAACCCCTTCTCCAAACCGGGCAGAATTTCCTGCGCCCCGTGCTGATAGATCAAGGGCTCGGCGCCGACATTGCTATCGACGACTTCCTGCTCATCGATCCGGAGGGTATATTCGACCGAAACGACTTTCCCGACCGATACGTTCATGGACGGCACTCCTTTCACCGCCGCCGAGGACACGTGTTCCGGCCCTCCCCCGTCCAACGACGGCCCAGCCGGACCCCTCCCCGCTCGGGCTAGGATGGATGAAACGTGGCCCGGACGGGGCGACACGAAGGAGGCTCCATTCCAGGCCGTTGACGCGAACATAGCCTAACACAGCTCGAAACACCGCGTCACCGAAACTGAGGACCGGCTTTGCGGAAACAATCCGACACGATGGTCGTCTAACGATTGAAGATAGAGACGTAACCGGACTTTCACAAGGAGACAGCCCCGTGACTCACCGAACCGGCATGACCGCGATCGTCCTGCTCATCCTGACCTGGAGCCTCGTGTCCCTCTCGACCGGGCCGACCTCCCTCTTTCCGCATCTCGACCACCCAGCGTCGGCCGGGACCGGATCGACGTTTCCGCCCCACGTGCAGCGACCGCCCGATATTGCGGTCGAGCGCTTGGACCGGCCACCACGGGACCGTCCGGATGAAGGCCGATTGATCGACCTCAACACCGCTTCCCTCGACCAACTCAAGACGCTGCCCGGAGTCGACGAGCCGACCGCCAGGTCGATCATCGGAGGACGTCCCTATCGGACCGGAGCCGACCTGGTGGGAAAAGGGATTCTCTCCGAGGCCGCGTACGATCACATCAAGGACCGGGTGGGCGTTCAGAATGAATGATGAGGCAGGAAGCGCCGGATCACGGACTCGACTTCGTTCAGCGCCTGTTCGGACTCCAGCACCGTGTATCCGAGCAGTGAAATCATGATGAGCGCCAGCGGGATCGCGTAGAGAAGCAGGCTGAAGGGCAATCCGCTCGCGAGAAACAACCCGTTGTCCTTGGCAAACTTGCGCATTGTCATGCGGAGAACGCCGCCAACCAGAGTGACGCCGCTACGGAGGCGCATAGGATCGTTCCGAAGACAGCGTGTAGCCGGTCGCGAACAGCGAGCAGCTTGGGCTATCCACGACCGGCTATTCGCTCTCAGACGAGCGATTCGCTGCTCGCTGCCAGCGATTTGCGTTCATGCCGCACGGGTGAGCAGGTTCGGTCGAGTCGTCATGGTTGGCCGCACACTCAACGCCGGAGAAGCGCGCCGTTCGTCAACCAGAAGAGACAGCTCCACGATTGACGATCGAGGTTTGACGCCTTCCCCGCTTGCCTCGCGCCTCTCGCTCGCCGCATCAACTCAGCGCCTCTCGAATCCAAGCTCCCAAATAATGGGTGATCGTCACGACGCCGACACCGATGAGCAGATGCTCCCCGATGACCTTCCATGGCGCGATGCGCTGCGCACGGGCCAGTGCGACACTCAGCACGGTCAAGAGGAGCAAGCCCCAGGCGACGCTGACGACGACCGCCACTTGAAGGGGAAGCAGGAAGACCGGAACAGCGAACGTCATCGCGATCACGAACTTGGCCGCAAACGCGGCGATCGTCGATTCCCAGATTTCCAGCGTCGTGCTGCTGTTTTTCGATTCTTCGGAAATATGGATGCCCAGGGCGTCCGACAGGGCGTCCGCGACGGCGATGGTCAGAATCCCTCCGATGACCACGGCCTTCGAATGTGTGCCGGAATGAAGGCCGACCATCAGCCCCAACGTCGTGATGACGCCCGAGGCCAACCCAAAACTCAAGCCCGTTCTCCATGAAGATTTCATGGCATGGGATCATGCGTCCTCTCCCCTGGTGGGAGAGGGCGAGGGTGAGGGGACATTTTCATCATGCACCACGTCCGCGCGCCGTCACCGGGCGCAGTCCGGCTGTTTATTCAGACACGCGCTCGCCCATCGCGCGACCTGCTCGAGCAATTTCGTCACCGCCCGATTGGCCCCCAGCGCGCCGCCATAGGCATCCTCGCTGGGCGCAGGCTCGAACACTTCAAATCGCCGCGTCCCGACGACGCCCGGTTCCTTCAGATCGATCAGTTGCGCGCGCAGGGCGACGCGGACGCGGCTGGGAGTCTCCAGAAACTGTTGCTCCAGCGCCACGTCCAGCGTGTCGAGGCGATAGTCCCCGCGGAGCGAACTCGGCATCAGGATCACGGCTTGCCAGACCCCGCTCTTCTCGAGCGCCTGCGCCAGCAGCGGGGCCAGCATCCGGGCCGGCGTGTCGGCCCACTGGTTGACGGCGTAGTAGCGCACTTCATAGGGTCGCGTCACATAGGCCATGCGCGGTGTGTCGAATCCCGCCTCCGCCTGCGGCAGGCCGACCAACAACACCGGCGAGGCGGCGGTTCGGCCGACCGGTTCTTTGTCGGCCCACGTGGACTCTTCGGCGCGCAGCAGATAGGTGTGGACCGGACCGCTTTCCGATCTCGGCGAGAGACAGGCCGCGAGCGTCGTCGCAACCAGCGCGCCCGCGACTGTGTGCATCCCTCGGCTCACTATGCTCTGCATCCTCACAAGACCGTGGGCCATTTCTTCTTCATTCCCCCGGCCCTTTCGGCTGCGGCGACCCGCCGAAGACCAGGGCGGTCGGTTCCCGCTCGATCTGCCGGGCGACGCGCTGGAACGTGGCCGTCAGTTGCCGGAGCTCCGAGATCAGCAGGCCGGTTTCGGCCAAGGTCTGGCCGGAGAACTGTTCGATGTTGGGCTTGGTCTCGTTCACGAGCGCGCCGACGGCCTTGCCGGTGCGGGCCATCTCTTCCGTCATCGCCTGCAACGAAGCCACGCTCCTGTTGACCCGTTCCAGCAGGACCGGGACTTGCTCGTTGAGGGTGCGGCTCAGCTTGGCGAGATGCTCCGCCGTCTGCGCCGCGTGTGCTACCCCTTGATCGACGCGCTCACTCCGCGCCGCCAGGGTATGGCTGACCGTGGCCAAATCCGACAGGATCTGCTTCAGCGCCGTGCGGTTCTCTTCGTCGATCACGCCGCGGGCGTCCTGCGCCAGCGTGTCGAGATTGGCCAACAGCCGGGAGAGCGACTGGTCTTCCAGTAGGCGCGACACCGCGCTGTCCAACCGCGCGAGCAGCGAGGGGCCAGTCTTAATCACCGCATACGCTTGGCCGGGCTTGGCCGTCAGGGGCGGCGAGTCGCGAGTCCCGCCGGTGAGGTCCACGATGGCAAAGCCGGTCAACCCCTGGACGTGAAGCACTGCGACCGTATCTTCTTTGATCGGCGTGCCGCGGGTGATGTCCAGCGTGAGCCGCACTTCCTCCGGATTCTCGGGATTGAGCCGGATATCGGCCACGTACCCAACTTCCACCCCGCGATACTTCACCGGCGAGTTCACGCTCAGACCGGCGACCGATTCCCGCATAAAGGCGTAGTACCGATCATACACGGTCCCGTATTCGCCCTTGCCGAGCCACAGCACAATCCCGAGCAAGACCACGCCCAACACCACGACGAAGAGCCCGACCAGGACATAGTTCACTTTCGGTTCCATCCCTGTCTCCCCTCACGCGGGAGGCGCGTGACGAGCGGCGCTCACGCGTGTCCCGCATTGCTCGCGCTCATGTGCTGTCACATTTCACGCCTCGCGGCCTGTTCCCTCGCCGCCCTCCCCCGCGGGCCGTGGAAATACTCGCGGATCAGCGGATCGGCGGACCGGGACAATTCCTCCATCGTGCCGATTCCCAGCACTCTGCCGTTGCCTAGGACTGCCACCCGATCGGCCACTCGCCAGAGCGAGTCGAGATCGTGCGTCACCATCACGATCGTCAGCCCCAGCAGTTTCCTCAACTCCTTGACCAGGTCGTCGAACGCGCCCGCGCTGATCGGATCGAGACCGGAGGTCGGCTCGTCCAGGAAGAGCAGCTCCGGGTCGAGCGCGATCGCGCGGGCCAGCGCCGCCCGTTTCCGCATGCCGCCGCTCAACTCATTGGGATACTTGTCGGCGGCCGGCGGCGGGAGACCGGTCAGCGCGATTTTGAACATGGCGATGTCGCGGACCAGGCTCGGACTCAAGCCGGTGTGCTCCCGTAAGGGAACCGCGACGTTTTCCGCCACAGTCAGCGAACTGAAGAGCGCCCCGTGCTGAAACAGCACGCCGCAGCGGCGGTGCATGGCTCGGACGCCGGCTTCGCCGAGGCCGGCGCATTCCCGGCCGAACACCCGGATCGTCCCCGAACTCGGCGTCAACAGCCCGATGATCTCGCGCAGCAGGGTCGATTTGCCGCTGCCGTTGCCCCCCGCGACGGCGAAGATTTCTCCTCGGTACACCGTGAGACTGACGTCCTCGTGCACCACCGCTTCACCGAACCGCGTCGAGACATGACGGACGTCGATGAGCGGCCTGCCGACATCATCGGAGTTGCTCCGAACATCCGCATCATGCCGTTCTGCTATGGCCATCTCCCCACTCCGACAGCAGCCATCAGCAATCAGCCGTCAGCCAACAGCGAGCAGCGAATAGCTTCACCCCCACCCTGGCCCTCCCCCTTCAAAGGGGGAGGGTTTCGGGAGGGGAGCGACTTTAATGCTGCAGGATGGCCCGAAAGACCATGACAACTATTTTCAGAGCTGTTCGCTACCGGCTATTAGCTATTCTCTAACCATGGTCGTTTCACAACTTCCACCAACTCAGGAGGATCGAGAAGAACGCATCGAACACAATGACGAGAAAGATGCTTTGGACCACGCTGATCGTCGTGTGTCGGCCGACATCGTCCACGCCCCCGCGGATCTGGAATCCCTGATAGCAGCCGACCAGCGCGATGATCGCCGCGAACACCGGCGCCTTCACCACGCCGATCAGGAAATGCCGCAACGCGATCGCTTCCTCGAAACGGGTCAGGAATTCGAGAAACGTCACGCTCAACTGGCTCGCCGCGATCAGCATGCCGCCGAAGACCCCTACCACGTCCGCGTAGACCGTCAGCAGCGGCAGGGCGATCGCCAACGACAGGACCTTGGGCAACACCAGCACCTTCATCGGCGACAGCCCCAATGTCCGCAGCGCGTCCAATTCCTCGGTGACCTTCATGGTCCCGATCTGAGCCGTGTACGCCGACCCCGATCGTCCGGCCACCAAAATCGCGGTCACGAGCGGCGCGATTTCCCGCAGCAGGGCGATGCCCACGAGATCCACGATGAAGATGTTGGCGCCGACGGTCCGCAACTGCTCGGCTCCCTGATAAGCGATCACGATGCCCATCAGAAACGTGAGCAGCCCGATGATCGGCAACGCGTTGAACCCGTCCAGCTCCAGGCTGTTCCACAGCGCACGCCACCGGATCGAGCGCGGCGCAGCCAGCGACCGGACCAGCGCGACGGCACTCTCTCCCAAGAACCCCAACCCGCCGATCCATTGTTGCAGGCGGTTCCACGCGAAGGCCCCGACCTGTTCCAGCCAGTTCCCCGATGGACCGGCCGTCCCTTGCCCGACCCGGGTCCAATGCGCCGAGACCAGCCTCAACAGCTCGGCGAACTCCGGCCGCAGCCCGCGTAGCGCGACCCGAATCCCCTGGCGCTCGAGCCGCGCCAATGTCCGGTGGAGCAAGACCGCCCCGCCTGAATCCATCGCGGTGACCTGGCCGGCATCCCAAATGAGGTCGCGGCCCGCCGGCCACGACGCGCCGGCGATCATCCGCTCGATCGCCGGCAATTCCGACAAGGTCCAGGCCCCGGCACAGCGGACCGTGCCTTCATCGGTCCACAGTCGACCGATTTCGGCGTTCTCATTCATGGCGAAGACTGCCCTTCAATTCAAAGCTGGATCGGCTTCCTTCACGCATTTTTTGCTATTGTCGCACAAATACGTCGCCAGGTCGCGCCGGTCCCATACCGAAAGAGGGATGCTGCCGGGGTCACCACAAATCCGGCTATGCTCTAAAGCGGTTATCGATAGGGGACGGTTTTCTCTGATGAGAGACGCCGAGAGAGGCGCGTGTTCGTTGGACTATTGCCCGGCGTGTAACTTCGCTTCGAGATAGGACTTGAGCGCGACGGCGTTGTTATGCTCGGGGTCTTTCGCGGCGAACAGCAGTGTCACCGTGCCGGATCGCGCCGCCTCCAGCAGCGGACGCCAGGTCTCGGGCTTGCGATCGAGCTCCGCGAAATAGCGGCGTTGAAACTCGGCCCATTTTTTCGGGTCGTGGCCGAACCAGGTGCGAAGCGTGTCGCTGGGCGCCACGTCCTTGAGCCAGCCGTCGAGGGGCAGGGCTTCCTTCTTCATCCCACGCGGCCAGAGGCGGTCGACGAGAAAATAGGCGCCGGCGCCGCGCCGTTTGAGGTTGTACACCCGTTCGACTCGGATCATCGACCGCCTCCTTCATGAAGATCGCGGGCCGTCACTTGCGGACAGCTCTGCCTGCCGGTCGCAAACAGCCAATGACTCTAAGCCATTCAGCTATTGGCCCTTGACTATTCGCGGCCAATAGCTCGCCCGACAATCAGAGATCGCGGAACTCATAGCCCGCCCGCGCACAGGCGTTTCGGACCGTCGTCATCACCGTGGGGCTGTCGGAATGCGGCATGACCGCCACCTCTGGCGCCTCGCGCAGGCGAGCGAGGATCACCCCGGCCTCCGCACCGGCCAGTTCATCGCACATCTCGTACAGGCCTCCGGTTCCCTCTTCACGTTGATTATGGGCGGCGAGGATGGCGCGGATCGCCGCAAGCACAGCCGCGGTCGGCGTGGGCATGAGCAGCGACGCAAGCGCTCCATGGTCGAGCCGCAGTTTGGCGGCGACTGGAAGCGGCTCGCCTCCGCGCAGCCGCTGGATGGCCGGTAAGAGAATCTTTTCCTCCAGTCCAATATGGCGCAGCAGCCCGGAACGGAATCGATCATAGGCCTCGTGATCGACATGACTTGAGTCGGCCGTGGCGGCACGGAGCAGGTCGTCCAGCCGTGCGTGGTCTTCGGTGAGAAAACCGGCGATCCGATTGTCGTGCACCCTTCCGTTGGGCATGGATCGACAGACTACCTGGCTTGGAGCCGCGGTTCAAGCCGTCCATCACCCTCTTCCTACGTTCGCACGACTGCCACAGCCAGGAGCAGGATCATGAGCGCCAGCAGCAGCGAAAAACGGGCCAGCCAAGGGGACCACGCGATGAGAAGACGGTCGATTGCCGTTCGATCGGATTCCGGAACAAGCTGAAGGCGACTGACGCGGGGCCCGACGACGAAATCATGGGACCCGGTCAGCGCGACGAGCAGCAGCACAAGGGACAATTTGGTCGCCAACGCGGAGGGCCACCGGCTCGGCTCGAGCAGCGACAGGCTGCGCTGCGCCAGCAGGATGGGACCGGTGACGAGCAACACCCCGACGGAGCTCCAGACGACAGCCCGAAACCTCAACGCGATGGCCCGGAACAGCGCGGCCCGCTGGGACGATGCCGCGTCGCGCTTGAGCGCCGGCACCAGCACGAGGGAGAGGAACACCATCCCGCCGATCCAACTGACCGCCGCCAGCAGATGAAGCCAGACCACCAACACCGTCATGCGAGCGTTTCCGACCGGTCCGATCCGGCTGATCGTGAACCGTTTCCCGGAGCACCGGCAGCGGCTCGCCGCGAGAGGACCGCCGCTCGAAGACGATCGAGTGTGGCTGAGCGATCGGAGGGATCGACCAGGACTTCGATGAGCGTCACACCAGGCCTCTCACAGGCGGCATGGAGGGCGCTTCGGAACCCGGTCCGCGTGCCCACCCGTACGCCGATCGCGCCCAGCGCCTCGGCGACCGCCACATAGTCCCACGTGGGAAGCTCGCACACGGCCGGCGGAGCGCCTAAGGCTTCCAGGCTCCGATAGCCACGGTTGTTGAGCACGATCACCACGGCGGGCACCCCGTATCGAACCAACGTGCCGATCTCCATCCCGGTCATCTGGAATCCGCCGTCGCCGACCAGGGCGATCGGCCGGCGGCCGGGCAGGGCCAAGCCGGCGCCCAGCGCGGCCGGCACGCCGAAGCCCATGCTGGCATAGTAGCCGGGATTCAGGATCAGCTCCGCGTGGAGTTCCACCGAGCCGAACAGGCAATCGCCCGCATCGGTCGTGAACACATAGCCTCGATCGTCCAGACGGCTCAATTCCGCAAAGACGCCGGCGATCAGCGAGCCTCCTCGCGACTCCGTCGTATCGGGCACATACTCGTTCTTGAACGTCCGCGGCGTGATCGCCCTTCCCGCAAGCAGCGCAGTCATGACCTCGACCAATCCGACCCGCTCATAGCGATGATGGCTGATCACGATGTCGTTGGCCAGGACCTGAATCATGGATTCCCGCTTGATCGCGCTCGTGAACAGGCCGGTTTCGGTATCGGTGAGCCAGGCGCCTAACATGAGGAGGCAATCCGCCTCTTCGACCATCCGGCGTGAGTACGGGTGACCAGCCGCGCCCATATACGTTCCGATGAAATGCGAATGGTGCTCTGGAAAGACGGCTTTGCCCATAAAGGATGTCGAGACGGGGAGCCCGTATCGCTCGGCGAGCTGAATCAGCCGATCCCTGAGTCCTAACCGCATGATCTCGACCCCGGCCAGGATCACCGGGTTGCGACTGCGGCTCAAGCGAGTCGTGATCTCCTGCATCGCTTCGGCCAACGCCGCCTCATCGCGTTCTTGGACCGGCACGGCGGCCGCGCTCGGCTCGCCGATGTCGGCCCCGACCAGGTCGCACGGGATCTCCACATACCCGGGCCGCTTCTCTCGGCGCACCGCGTCGATAACGCGGTCGATGTCCGCGGACGCCCTCGCCGGGTCCTCCAGCGCAACCGCGGCCGCGGTGAGCTGTTCGTAGATGCCTCGCTGGGTCTCGAAGGTCTTGACTTTATGGTGGATCAACAGTTCCGCCGAGCGACCGGCCAGAGCGGGCGCCCCGCTCACGACGATCACGGGGGACTTCTCCGCATAGGCCTGCGCGATGGGATTCACCATGTTGAGAGCGCCGGCGCCATAGGTGCCGATGGCCAGTCCGATCCCCTTCAGGCGGGCATAGGCATCAGCCGCAAATCCGGCGGAGGGTTCGTGGGTAGTCAGGATCGGCCGGATCGGACTGTGCGCCAGCTCGGCGTACACGGGCAGGATGAGATCGCCAGGGATGCCGAAGGCATGACCGGCCCCCAGTTCGAACAGACGCGTGAAGAGATACGAGGCGAGGCGCATGATGACCGGCGACCGGCTTTGCCGCAACAGGCTGATCGTGCTCAGCCAGGTCCCACCGGCTGGGGCAGATACAGGCAGGCCGGTTCTTCGCCGAGGTAATGGCCGGTCTGGCCGAACGCGCGGGCGCGGCAGCCGCCGCAGACGATCCGGTATTCGCACCGCCCGCACTTGCCCATGAGGCGTTCCGGATCGCGAAGATCGGCGAACACCGGTGAATCGGCCCACACGTCGGCAAAAGACTGCCGTCGAAGGTCGCCTGCTTTGAACGGCAAATAGCCGCACGCGAACACCTCGCCGCGATGCGAGACGAAGCAGATCCCGCTCCCGGCCAGACAGCCGCGGCGGGTCTGGCTCGTCACTCGCGCTTCGTGGAGCGGATCTCGGGCTTCTGGTTCAGACGCGTCACGCTTCACGAGCGACGAATGACGCGCCGCGAGCGCCTGCCGCTGCAGGCTCACCCGCCGGATATGCGGCGCGCAGGTGGCGCGGATCTCCATGGCCTCCCGGTCGGCCAGCTCGTCGATCCACCACAAGACCGCCTCATAGTCACGCGCGGTCAGTTGCAGGGAAGGACCGATTTCCAGCCCGCAGCCGACCGGGACGAGCAGGAAGAGGTGCCAGGCCTCGGCGCCCAGCTTGCGCACCAACTCATAGATCTCTTCCAACCGATCTCGGTTGTGGTAGGTGACGGTGGTGTTGACCTGCAAGGCCATCCCGAGCTCCTTGAGATGGATGAATCCGTCCACAGCCGCATCGAAGGCTCCGGCCACGCGGCGGAACCCGTCGTGCGTCTCCGCGTCGGGGCCATCGAGGCTGATCGACACCCGCGTGAATCCCGCGGAGACGATACGCCGGGCGATCGGGCGGGTCATCAGGGTCCCGTTCGTGGCGAGCGCCGAGGGCAGCCCGCGACGCCTGGCATAGTTGGCGAGGACCAAGAGATCATCCCGCAGAAGCGGCTCCCCGCCGGTCAACACCAACAGCGGCCGGCCGATCAGCGCGAGTTCATCGAACAGCCTGAAGCCATCCGCCGTGATCAATTCGGAGGGATCGGTCTCCGCCCCCGGCACGGCCCGGCAGTGAGCACAGCGCAGATTGCAACGCTTGGTGATTTCCCAGTAGACGAGACGGGGTGGCGGGTGCATGGCCGTCATCCAGCGAGATGGGCGAGACAAGCGAGAAAGGCGCAAGAAGGACGTCTTCCTGAGGAGGCTGGATGTCTCGCCTTTCGCGCCTGCCCCGCTTCTCGCGCGTGATTCATCAGAATGCAATCCCGACATACGGACCAATTTGAAAATAGCTGTTCGTGGTGTTCGTCATATTGGCCGTCAGGTGATAGCGAGCATCCGCCCCGACATGAAACGCCTTCCACACGCGGTATTCGAATCCGGCTCCAAACTGCGCCCCGACGTCAAGATATTGCGTCTGGTTGGAGGGCGGACTGATCACATGGAGATCGAGTCCCACCGGAATGATCCAGGGCCGGAAGTCGCTGCCTTCCATGAACTTGAGTTTGGGCGCGACGTCGATCGTCACCATCGTAAGCTCAACCTTTTCAGCGTGGGGCCCACCATCAAGATTACCCACCGGCGTATTCAGTGCTGAGGTCGTGCTGAGTACTCTCTTGGAACTGATGCGATTAAACTGCAGTCCAATCTCCCCCACAGCCCAAACTCCTTTCATCATTCCCCAGGCGTCTTTCGAAAGAACCAGGTCAAGCCAGGCGCCGACATACCAGCCGTTTTGACCGTCGTTCCTGCCGAGCGTTGTGGCATTCTGAGCGTCCGTGAACACTTCATTGGCGCGATCGCTGTCCAACCGCATGAACCCGCCCTTGAAGACCACCATGTTGCCCGATTCTTCCGCCCACGCCGGCGAAAGCGTCGCCAGCCCCATGCCGACCGTGAAAACCGCTCCAATGAATGTAAATCGTTGTCGCCTGAGCCCGCCGTCGATCATGCTTGTGCCTCCTTGAAGAAGTCGTGTGGTGCATGAGTGCCCGGCCGGCCCCGAGACGTTGATTAGTTATGCCATTTGAGATTCGGACACCAGTCCACCTCCGCGAGCACCGCGATCGTCTTGAGTTGCTCCTCGACCGGCGTCGCACCGGCGTTGCGGACCACTTGCAGGCACCGCGCGCAGATGAACGGACAGCGCGCCTGGCAGGTCCACACGGGACAGCCCGCCGCCTCGCCGACCCGATCCGCTTGGCGCGCGCAATAGGCTTCCTTGTCCTGCTCACCGAGACTTTCTCCGTAACACAGCAGCGCGCTCAGAAACTTGGAGAGATTGACGACCGATCGTGCATTGACCGTCACGGAAACCTGGGGGAGGCTGAGCACTTCTCCGATCAGCCTGGCGGCCTGGTAGATCTCCGAGGACAGATCCGGAAAATGTGCGACGTGCGCACGAGTGGCTCCCTCTGCTTCGATGAGCTGATAGCACGGCGCCAAATGCGCCAAGGGCAACGCCGCCGACAACAGGGCTTCTTCCGTTTCCGGAATCCTGACGGTCAGCGAGATGGCTTGCCGTTCCATGACCGATGGGGGCTTTCCGCATTGGGGCAACGATCGTGTCACCGCTTCGCCGGTTTTCTCCGCATCAGCACCGCCGGTCCGAAATAGGCGAAGGCGTCTTTCAAGTTGGAGAACATCCTCTTGAACGGTCCCATCTCCTGATTCGTCACATATTGCAGGGTCAGGATGATGCGCTCCTCTCCCTTGCCCAAGGGCGTCACGGCATGCCACAGCTTGTCCCCATTGAACATCACCGCGGTTCCCGGCTCCATCGCGATCCGCATTTCGCGAATTTCCCGCTCCGGATGGTCCTGATACAGCCTCGCGACCAGCCGGCAGTGCTCGGAGCGTTCGACCAACCCAATCAACACCGTGTAGCGCTTCCCCTTGTAATAGGAGGTGTCATAGTGGAAGCCGATGTGATCGCCCGCCTCAGTGTAGTAGTAGAGGGCGCAGGAATGGGGATCGTCTTCCGGACAAAGCAACAGGCGCGATTCGGTCAGGCGATTCAGAAACGTGCGGAGCGCCGGCGACCGGTACAGCGCCAGCGTGACCGGCGCCTTGTCTCGGATTGCGTAGAAGCCGACGCTACCGCCCTTCTTGTGTCCGGGAACATAATTGCGGTGGATGGCGGACCGGAGGCTGTTGGCCTCTTCGATCAGCGCCTCGACCAGATCCGGGGGCAGGAAGCGTGCGAGCAGCAGGAACTCATTCTGCAGCCGATAGAGGCTGTGGGCCGGCTCCAGATCCACCGCCTCGATCGCCCGTTTGAGACTCGACTCGACGTCCAGAGCGAGCGTTTTCATCGTGGCCTCCCGATGAGCGATTGCTTGAGCATGCATCATGAACCTGTGTCCTCAGCCACAGCGAACCAGCGAGCAGCCAATGGCGAATCGCTCGGAGCTCTCGGTTGCTCGCTACCGGCTCTGGTAGGCGAGACCGTCCGCCGCCGGCCGGACCTTCGGCGACACATCCCGCGCGCAGCGAAAGCCCAGCCAGTTCATCTTGGTGTTCGGGTCGGCGCCGTTGCGCATCGCCGCCCGCATCGTCGTCGTGCTGTCGATCCACCCGCCGCCGCGGAAGGCCTTCTGGGTCCCCTGCTCCGGACCTTTCGGGTTCCGATCCGGCGCCGCGGCGTAATAGTCCTTGTCGTACCAATCCGCCACCCACTCAGCGACGTTGCCCAGCATCTGATGCAGGCCGTACGGACTCACCGCGTTCTCGTACCTGTCCACGGCGATGATGGGCGGGTACAGCAGGAGTCGCTCCGGCCGGTCCCGCACGGGGCCGGAAAGCCCGGAGCGACCGAAGTTCGCGCGGCTCAAGCCCGCCGGCTGGTTGCCCCAGGGAAAGATGCGGCCGTCTTCTCCGCGCGCCGCCTTTTCCCATTCCGCCTCGGTGGGCAGCCGTTTGCCCGCCCAGCGGCAATAGGCGTCCGCGTCGTACCAGGACACATGCATCACCGGATGGTGCGCCATGCTCTCCTGAAAGTTTCCGCCGTCATACCGCCAGTCGATCTGCGGATTGCGGTCCGTGGCCAGCACGAATTTCAGGTACTGGAGGTTCGTGACTTCGTATTTGTCGATCTCGAAGGCGTCGAGGTACACACGGCGCTGCGGCAACTCTGAGCGATAGGCATTGCGGTCGACGCGCTTGTCGCTGCCCATGAGAAATTCTCCGGCCGGCACGAGCACCATTTCCTCTTTCACCGGCCACGTGGCAACGCGCTTCAAAGCCAGTTGCTTGCCTTCCGCCGTCCATTCGACCGTGATGTCCTGCGTGTCGAGTCCCCAGGCGACACTGACCAGGGCCAGAGTGGCCCCAAGGGCGAGGAGCGCGTTCACAACCCGGTTAGCCGTGCCCCATCCGCCGAGATCGTCCCTGTTCATGTGTCGGCCTCCTTCTTTTTTGAGCTGACAGCGGGCAGAGAATAGCCGATCGCTTGTGGTTCGAAAACCGGAGACAGGATTATTCATATTCACTTGTCCTTGCCGAGCGCGGTTTCGCGTGAGGTCGACAAGTCGCTGCTCGCCACTTGCTGCTCGCTATTCGCTCCGGTTTTCGCGCAGCGAAACCCGATGAGATAGCTCCGGTGGTCGGGCGCGCCGGCGTTGCGACCGGCCGAGCGGGCCACTTCCGGGTCTTCGTTCCAGGACCCGCCGCGAAATACTTTGTCGGTGCCTTGCGCAGGACCGGTGGGGTTGTGCGTCTCGGCCCGCCGGTAATACTCCGGATCGAACCAGTCGGCCACCCACTCGCTCACGTTGCCTGCCATCTGATAGACGCCGTAAGGGCTCACTCCTCGGTCGTAGCGGTTGACGTTGGCAAGGGGCGGATACCGTTTGACCCGTCCGGAACCGCTGTGAGCGATGTTGCTCTTCAGCCATCCGGCCGGCTCGTTGCCCCAGGGAAAGATGCGGCCGTCGGTCCCCCGCGCCGCCTTTTCCCATTCCGCCTCGGTGGGCAGCCGTTTGCCCGCCCAGCGGCAATAGGCGTCCGCCTCGCGCCAACTCACCCCGATGACCGGATGCCAGGCGATCTTCTCCGGGAAGGGCTCCTCTCTCCAATACGGAGGCCACTCCGCGCCGGTCGCGAGAACGTACCGGAGATAGTGCACGTTCGTGACCTCGTACCGGTCGATCCGAAACGCATTCAGATAGACCAACCGCTGGGGTTGCTCCTGGGGACCGGCGGCGGGGTCAGTCTTTGGGTCACTGCCCATCAGAAACCAGCCGGCCGGCACCGTGACCATTTCCTCCGGCACCTCCATCGCGGCGAGCCGCTCGGCTTCGAAGAGCGGGGTCCAGAGCGGCGGCCGCTTCGGAAGATCGTGGTCGGCCCACGCGACGCTCAACGTCGCGAGGCTCAAGGCGATGGGCAACAGCCATAGCCCCATAGTTTATTGCCGATCGCCCCCTTCATTCATAACTCTGCTTCTCCAGCGTCGGGACGATCTGACTTTGCACGTCCTGGGTGATCTGATACCGGATGTACGGATTGTCCACCATCTGGTTGGCATACAGGCGACCTTTGGGCGATTCGACCTGCAAGGTCACGCTGGTCTGATCCTTCGGCTCGATCGTGACGACCTGCTCCACATTCTCCCGGAGATACGGATGCCAGATCTTGACGGTATACGTGCCCGGAGGAATGTCGGTCAGCTCGAACCGCCCATCGTGGTCCGTCACCGCATAATAGGGATGGTCCGCCACCAGCGCCCAGGCTTCCATGTACGCGTGAAACCCGCACTGCATGACGAAGACCTTCCGCCCTTTCGTCATTCTCACGGTCTGGGTCACCGGTGTCCCGGCGAAGTGCTTGTGGAAATGCGCGCTGAGTCCGGCCTCGTGCGGATATTTCGAACTGATCGGCAACGGCACGTTGAACAGCACCCGCGGCCCGAGATGCGAGGTCTCGTAGGCCTGAATGTCGTGCATCGCGGGATCCATGTTGACGACCACGACGTCATGTTGATCGCGGACGACCGTCACGAACGGCAGGAACCGGCAATCGATCGCCTCGATACGCGGCGGCGTGAACGTCCCGAATGGCTTTCCCCGGCCGATCGACTCCAGATAGACCACGACCTGCCGGAATTCGCCCTTGGCTCCGACGTTGAACGGCTGCAACAGCCGCCAGCCCTGCCCGTCGGAAATCCGGCCGCAATACACCGGATCGGGCAACGTCGTGAGGTTGTAGCCTTTCGGTCTGGGGACTTTCCCCTCCAGCACCACCGTGCCGGTCAGGGTGCCCCCGTCGACGACCTGCACCTCCTCATAGGCGAAGCTCGGTCCAGCCGCCGACAGCAACCCCGCCAGCGCGAGTCCCAATCCATACCGTCGTGCTTGTCTCCGTCTGCTCTCCATCCTAAAACACGCGAGAGGCCTAACAGGGTGTTGAAAAACTATTTGGACACCCTCGAAACGCAGGACCAGAACAGAGCGCACATGCGATCAGAAGGCCCCGCAGGATGTTCAAAAAGGCCGTCGCACCCGCCAGGCGGGTACCCGGGCCGCAGCGAGCGAAGAGGCGAGGCGTCCTCGGGGTACCCGTTGCTCTTCCCGTGGCAACGGGTCCAAAACGTTGAGCCGCTGAGCGACGCGAGAACAAAGCTGGCGGACTTTTTCAACATCCTGCTAAAGAAACGGGGGAGCCACACCTTGTTCGCAGCTCCCCCGCAGGCTCCACTCACTGAGCCAATCTGGCGATCACTTCATCGCAGTCGGGATCGCCTGCGGCTCGGCTTCCGTGCGCTTGACACCGGCGCCGGCGCCATTCAGCGGAAGAAGGCGCTGATCACCGGCCGGCAGCACCCGGAAGTACCCCCACTGTCCGGACTGTGCGTAGGGGAGCCGTGCATTGGACCACACGAAGTCGCCCACTTGACGGTACGGACCGCCCGCACCGCCCCGGAGGAAGACATCCAGGGTCTCCGATCCGGCATACTCCACCACGCTGATCATATCGGCGCCCGGCATGTAGGGCTCGATCGGCCATTCATGCCCTTCGACAGTGAACATCCCGTTCTGCTCGCTGTTGGCGCCGATCACATGGATCCGCACCGGATCTCCGGCATGCGCCTCGATCAACGGGGTGATCGGATCCTCGGGTTTGTCCACCGCGCACGGCTGGAAGATCCGGCCGAGCGTGCAGCCCTGCTCCTCGCGGAACTTGTACGGTTCCGCCCGGTAGTTGACCGCCGTCAGCCCCGCGACGTTCTGGACGTAGGGCATGAACGAAGTCCCGATGATGTTGTCCTCATCCTGGAAGAAGAGGGCCACATCCCGATAGTTCACCTTGCCCGCGTTCTCCGGCAGACTCCGGTCGATGATCACATCCGCGCGCCAGGCGTTCTTGAGCGAGATGTCCTGCCCGGTCACCGGATCGCGATACTGCGATCCGCGAGGCCCGACGATGATCGCCCCATACAAGCCATTGCGCGGGTTCGTCACGATGTTCCCGCCGTCCCACACCAGCGACGTCGTCTCCTTGTTCGCCGGATGCGCGTAGTAGGTATAGGTCCGGCTCTCGCCCGGTCCGATGGTCTGATCGCCGGGGTTATTCCCGACGTTGAGGCCGAGCGAGTCTTTCGGATCGAAGGCCAGTCCCGGCGCGAAGAACGACGCCCGGCTGTTCTTCATCTTGTTTTTCAGGTTCACCTTGATGCAGTCGCCCAGGTTCACCCGCAGCGTGAGCGGATGCGGCATCACGTCCGAGGCGACTTTGGTGACTTCCTCCTCGAGCGCGAAGATCTTGCCTTCCGGCACGGTCATTTCGATCTTCCGCTCGAAGTCCACTTCGATCGCGTCCGGGGCCTTCGGATTCAGTTTCAACGGGCGATCCAGCGCCACCACGTTGAAGGTCTTCACCGGGGCGTCGGCCGGGCAGACCGACTTGGGCACCGGCGGAATCTCGAACGGTTTCGTCCCGGACGGCAGCGGCATGAGGTCCGGAACCGGCTTATCCAGCACGCGAACGATGCCCCATCCACCTTCGGCGAAGTGCGACGTCCGGCCGTTGAAGTGAATGTAGTCGCCCGGCATGCCCTGGAAGCCGCCCGCCTTGGTCACCAAGTCATACCGCTCGGCGATCCCCACGTGAATCGAGTACTTTCGATTGGCGTCCGCTGCATACCGTTCCGTGAGGAAGGTATGCCCGGACAGCGTCCAGACGTGCGACTCGTTCATGAGCTGGTGCAGCAGCCGGAACACCATGGTGTCGCCGACGTACGCCCGCAACAGCGGCGTATCCGGATCGCCGTGGATCGCGCTGCTGAACAGCTTCGACGCGTCCGGATTGTTGGCCAACCGCTGCGCGAACGGCTCGGCCCGGAAGTTCAGGCCGCTCCCGGTCGTATGCGTGCCGCCGTTGATATAGGGGTTGGGCGCCATCAGGATTTTTTCCGGCATCTGGAAGGACACGGTTTTGCCCGCTTCCAGCGCCACTTCGACCGGCTGGCCTGGCGGATTGCCTGCCTGAATAACGTTCACGGTATGAGGGACGGTGTCATGGATCGATACCATCAATTCGCGGAAGCTCCCGCTCACACCGGCACCGATCGGTTCCGTGCTGTGGATATCCGCGATCGGCCCGCTCCAGACGAGCTTCCCGTTCTTCGGATCATGGTAAGTGGATCCATAGGGCTCCACGATCGTCACTCCGAACCCGCCGTGCGGCCAGGTCGTGGCGCCGAACGCGTGGTCGTGCCAGAACACGGTCCCCATGTCCACGTCCACCCACCATCGATAGCGCACGAACTCCGGCGACACGAGATCGTTCGCCGGATGGTTGTGCTTCAGCGGCTTGAAGAACGTGATCATATCGCCTTTGATTTCCTTGATCCGGGCGACCTCCGAGCAGCTTTTATCCCGCGGCAGTGAGGCCGTGGGGTCGTTGCCCTTCTCCAAACAGTCCATGCCGACCATCAACTCGGTGTTGACATGGAACGGCGTGGCTCCGGGCGCCATCTCGATCTTGATGGACGTCGCCCCGGCCTTGACGGCGCCCTTCAGCTTCGCCACCATCGGCGCGGGCAAGCCATGCTTGGTCTTCTTCCCCCACATAGTGAAAGGCCGGACCGACATTTCGTACTCGAATCCGGAGATCACTCCATCCGAGTTCCCCGTATCGAACTGAAAGAAGTGGGGATGGATGTTGATCTTGGACGCCTGAAAGTTCGTGAAGTCGTCGTCGTCCCACTCACTCGTCAACACCAGGTCCACGCAGTCATACACGTTGGCGCGGATGACCGCGGGGTACTTCAGATCATCGTTGGCCCTGATCAACCGTTCTTCCTCGTGCAAGACGTAGATTAGGCCGTCCTTGTCCACGATCGGCGGCTCCTTCCCCTGCTTCTTGGCCAGGGTGATCGGCAGCCGGACGAAATGTAGATTGTAGAACTTCTGATTCGCGTTATCCGGACAGAGGCTCCACCGGCCCTGCTCGCCCGGCTTGGCCGGTTCGGAGGTCCGCTCACCGTTTTCATCCTGGTGAATCGGCTCCAACCACGGCGCGCCGTTGTGGTTTGCGGAGAACGGCACGCGCTTGCCGAAATGCGGCTTGAACAGCGGCCAAGCCAGCTTGCCCGTGGTCGGGTCGAACAGGATCGGCGGCCTGGTGCTGTCGTCCCACTTCTCGGCCGCGAGGTACTTCGGGTTCTTCGCCGTGCTCTCCCGCTCGCCGTACGCGACATTCCCCTTCCAGACCCAGTCCCACACGGTCGCATCATAGGCCATAATCTGGCCGCGTTCGTCGTCCGTATGGCCGGGCTTCCCCTGCGCCGGCAGGAACATCTCGACCCAGTCCTTGATGTTCACGACGGCGGGATCGGCTTTCCAGTTGGTCTTCTGGTTCCTGTCCACAATCTTGAACTGCTTGCCGAACCAATCGACCGTCTTGCCGATCAGCTTGTCGGACGTCACACCGAGTTTCATCCGCCCCTGCCGGTCCGGCAATTCCCGCATGTCCGGCATGGTATCGGTATGGCCCTGTCCGACCTGCAGCGTGTTGTACACCCGCCCGTACCCCCACATGCCGGCCACATAGTGGTGCGCCACGTGGCAGTGGAACAGAAACTCGCCCGCCAGGTGCTGGCACTGCCCGGCGCCGCATTCCGGCTCCAGGTCCAATGCCTCAGACGGTCCGATGACTTCGACGTCGACCCGGTCCGACTTCGTCCGGACCACCGGATACTTCACCGGCCCATCCTGCCCCGCCGCCCAGAGCATATTGGGCTCCGTGACCGGGCTGCGCTGCCAACGGATCGATCCGCTGTGGGGATGGTGGGAGTGGAACACCTCGGAGCCTCCATGGACCAACCGCCACTTGACCGGATCGCCCAGGTAGGCCCGCGGAATCGTCGTCGGCGTATCGCCGAACGTATAGGCGCTGTAGGCCAGCGACTCATCCTCGAACCCGAAGTATTCGTGCTGGAGGTGCATCTGGTCGATGCCGAAGGGCTCGCTCCGATAGTTGATCGCGCGACCGCCTGGCCGATAGGCATCGGTCAACGGATCGCGCTGCGGCAAGAAATCGCCCTTCTTGTTCAACGGACGAAACGCTTCGTCGCCGACTTCGTGATAGAAGATCACGAATTCGCGGAAGTCCGGTCCGGAGCCGTTGTCGATCATGACCTGCCAGCCGCTCTTGGTTTCAGGAGCGGGGCCGGTGCCGAGCGGGTCGAGGTACTTGGACCCCTTCGGTTCGATCACGAACGCGCCGAACAGCCCCAACACAGTCAGTTCCCGGTCATGGCTCCAGGAGTGGAATTGTCGCACGCCCTCTTGCATGTACGGATGGATGTACCACTCAAACTCCTGCGATTTGCCGGGAGGAATAATCGCATCCGGATTGGTCGTCGTCGCCGGCTTGCCGGTCGCGCTCACGACCATGCTGGACGCTTGAATGAACAGGCTGCCCTCCTCGCCCTCCATTTGGTTGCGCAGCGTCAGCTTCACGCAATCGCCCTGGTTGGCCCGGAGGACCAAGGGCTGAATGATGTCGCCTTGCAATCCGGTGGACACGGCGCCCGGATCAAAGCCTTCCTTCTCGCGGGCCGCCTTGTTCCTCGCTTCTTCCGCCCGCACTTTGTCGATGTTCTCGGTCAGGACATACATGTAACCGGGGTAGTAATCCAGCCACCGGTTGAGCGTGATCTCGACGCTGATCATCGAGACATCGTAGTGCTTGGTCGGCACGCCGGCCGGGCAGCGCCCGCCATTGCTGAGGACCGGCTCTCCCTTGCTCAAGTCCGTGGCCAGCAGCCAACTGCTCCCATCCTGGCCCATGTACTGGTGCATCATGGACATGTTGTTGAACAAGCCGGAAGTCTGCTGCGCCTGGGCGTCCTTCTGCGCCTGTTCTTCAAGTCGGCGCATGAGCCGGTGGTGCTGTAGCTCGATCTTTTCGGAGCGATCGGCCCGCCCTTCGATGGCATCTTCCACCACGGTCTGGCCCTTCAAGGTCTGGGTCCAGCCCGGCATCGCCACGGGCGTAGCGTGTCCCTGATGGGACGTTCCTCCCGGCTCCGCGGCAAACAGCCACGGAGCGGCGACCAGACCGCTCGCCAACACCGCGGCTTGCAGACACCGCGTCGCTCGCCGGCGACGCAACCTGCGTTGGAAATGTAAAGACGACCACTTCATAATGCGGCCTCCTTGTTAATGAGCTAACAGCGAATAGCTGATAGCGAGTAGCAACGATGAGACAATCCCGAGCGCATGGCGAAGAAGAGATGCCAATGGCTTTCCGGCCCCAGATTGCCAGCTATGAATGACTGGCTTCCTGAAAAAGAGCTGGTGAAGGGCCCTCTTCGCAGAGGTTCAAGGGTCATTCGGAGGCCGGTCCAAAATCACCCGCGCCTTCACCAGCACTCGTTCTCTGCGCAACCGGCGTGCCGAACGACATGGGATCGCGGGAAACGCGATCTTCCACTGTGTGGGAGCGGACTTTCCGAAATGGTTGAGCAAACGGCGCCGCAGGCGGCGCCCGGGGCGCTTTTCCACGGTCTTAGACAGCGTTGGGGAACGCCCCGATAACCGCCTAACATTTTCAAGCGGTTAGACTGTCTATTGCGCTGGACACGCAAACGGGAACAATGTGGAGAGATGGGACAGGGTTTCGAGGGTTGACCTCGGGGGGTCGCAACACGCTGAATGTCGAATGGTGAGAGGGCTAGGCTTTGGGTGAACGCCCACGAAGCTCTTCCAGCGCGTGCAGGATCTCTATGGGCCTCGGGGGGCACCCGGGGATCCGCACATCCACCGGCACGTGTTTGTCCACCGGGCCGGTCACGGCATAGCTTCCTTTGAACATCCCGCAGTTGATGGCGCAATCTCCAAGAGCGATGACGATCTTGGGATCGGGCGTCTGTTTGTAGGCATCCTTCAGCGCTCGTTCCATGTTCACGGTGACCGGACCAGTGACGACCAGCGCATCGGCATGCCGCGGCGAGGCCGCAATGTGAATGCCGAACCGTTCGGCGTCGTACACCGGATTCATCAGCGCGTTCATTTCCATCTCACAGGCGTTACAGGAGCCGGTATCCACCTCCCGGATCGCCAGCGAGCGCCGGAAGGGTTTGCTTTTCTCCACCGCTGCCGTATCGGGCGGCATCTGTGCCGGGACCGACTCGGCATATCGGCCGGTCACGACCCCGGTCTTCAGGCTCTTTTTTAGGATGCGAAACATTCTTCACTCCCAGGTTATGGGCGAGAGGCGATGGGCTATGGGTGGAATTTGCTATCGCCCGATTTACAGATCGTTCCCCGCATACGACAGATTAAAGCTCTTATTGATCAACGGGAAATCCGGAACGATATTTCCCAGGACCGCCCACTGGATCGCCGGCCAATTCACGAACGAGGGATCGCGCACCTTGCACCGGTGAATCCGCCCGCCCGTACCGGCCATGACCATATAAAGGATTTCGCCGCGCCAGCCTTCCACCGCGGACAACGCCCACTCTCCCGCCTCCGGTGTTCGGCTCGGCGTCGCCGCCACCAACCCAGGCGGGATTCGCTTGCGTATCTCCCGGATGAGTCTCATCGATTCATGAATCTCGTCCATCCGGACGCGCATCCGGGCGCGAACATCCCCATATCGATAGACCGCCACGTTTGGCTGAAGCTCCCCGTAGGCCGCGAAGGGACGATCGCGCCGGATGTCCCGATCGATGCCCGAGGCCCGGCCCACGACGCCCATCACGGCGTGGTCCCAGGCGGTCCGCTCGGTCAGCACGCCCGTCGTTTCCAGCCGGTCCGTGAGCGAGGCATTGGCGAACAGAATGCGTTCGAGCTCGGTGAAATCAGGCTCGATGGCGTCCAGTTCCGCCGCTACGTCCTGAAGCTGCCGCTCGCTCACGTCGAGGCTGACGCCGCCGGGACAGATCACGCCGCGCAGAAATCGCGACCCCGTCAACCGATCGTTGAGCTGCATGATGCGCTCCTTCATCCGGCCGCAATGCGCATGGGCCAACGCATAGGCGGTGTCGTTACAGATCGCGCCGACGTCGCCCAGATGATTGTGCAGGCGCTCCAGCTCGAGGAAGAGACTGCGGAGATAGCGGGCTCGGGGCGGCGCCTCGATCCCCAGCAGCGTTTCGACCGCCTGGCAGTACGCGAGGCTGTGGCCGACGGTCGTGTCGCCTGACACCCGTTCCGCCAGCGAGACGGCATCCGTCAGGGTCATCTGTTCGAAGAGCTTCTCGACCCCGCGATGCTTCCAGAAGTGGCGCACTTCGAGCTGCATGATGGGCTCCCCGGCCACGGAGAACCTGAAGTGGCCCGGCTCGATGATGCCCGCGTGGATCGGGCCGACCGGGACTTCGAACACGCCTTCGCCCTCGATGTGGCGGAAGGCATACTGCCCCTGGACCCGGGCGAGCACGGTATCCCACCGGAAATCTTTCTTGAGCGGGTGCGTCCCCTTCGGCCAGTGCTCGTGACGCACCAGCCGGCGCATGTCCGGATGTCCGACGGGGATCAGGCCGAACATGTCGCGGATCTCGCGCTCGTACCACTTGGCCGCGTGAATGGCCGGCGTGATGGACCGGAAGTGGCGGGAACTGCCCAACAGCTCGGTCGCGAGCACCACCCAATCCCGCCGTTCCTCGAGCGTGAAGAGGTACAACAGCTCGTAGCGCGCTTCGCGGGGCCGGTGGTCCACCGCCCAGAGGAGCGATAAACTGCCGCGCAGGTCCGGCTTGGTGTGCAGGTAGTGTGCGACCAGCGGCGCCTGGTCGGCTTGGACGCGAACGAGCGGCGTGCCGTGGACCTCGCCGGTCCCCACGACCGCGCCGGGAAACGCCTGTTGCAGCAACGCGACCGCCGCCTTTGCGTCCGCCATCTCCTTATGACCTCACCAACGCGGAGACCGCTCGATCCACAAGCCCTTTGATCGGATCCGGCATCA
>Ga0070741_10002229_pt1 | contig 53445 bp, 41 predicted proteins | sample Coa_R1_4_FD_66440 | JGI IMG/M metagenome (GOLD analysis project Ga0070741, IMG submission 66440) | Surface soil microbial communities from Centralia Pennsylvania, which are recovering from an underground coalmine fire - Coalmine... | ecosystem: Environmental > Terrestrial > Soil > Unclassified ... | reverse complement strand
CAAATCCCACGCCCGTAACCGCCGCTGTTCTCGCCAATCTGTACGTTCTCTTTTGTTTCCCATCCTGCCATTTTATCCCATCCTGCCGCCCCTTTATTTCTTTTTGTTTGCGTCAGTAATATATTTCCTATTGTAAAACGGACACTTTGTGCTATACTAGTTCACATATGAGCAACGACCCCATTGTGTTCCTCAGGCTTTGCGACCAATCCATCTGATGGGCCAACCTGGCGGGACTATCCTGGTGTGCATTCACGCCGGGCCAAATTGCTGTGGCGCGTAAACAGCCGGGTTCATTCGTGCTGACCGGCGATACGTGTGTACAGTTATTTGTTTGTGGTGAATACGTTGTAATTCGGAAGGACAGGCACGTGCCTGAGGTGAAGTGAGTAATTTGAGTAAAGGTATGACAACCAAACCATTGAGGACACTGCGTATCTTGCCGCTGGGCGGCCTCGGCGAGATCGGCAAGAACATGACCGTGATCGAATATGGCCGCAAATTGATCGTCGTGGATGCGGGCGTCATGTTCCCCTCCAACGATATGCCCGGCGTCGATTTCATCCTGCCGGACTACAACTATTTGCTGGAACGCAAAGATATGATCTGTGGCATCATTCTGACACACGGCCACTTGGATCACATCGGTGGCTTGCAGTTCTTGCTACAGCAAATATCGGTTCCCGTCTACGGGACGCCGTTCACACTGGCACTGGCTGAAGCCAGCTTACTGCAACAGGGCATCCAGGCCGATCTGCGGCCACTCAGCGAGAAGAAGCCGCTGCTGGTCGGCCCGTTCGCTATCAATGCCTATCACGTCACGCACTCTATCCCGGACTGTGTTGGGCTGGTGATCGAGACACCGCTCGGCAAGATCGTCCATACAGGCGACTTTAAGATCGATCCGACACCAGTCGATGGTCGTCCGACGGACTTCAAGCGCCTGGCTGCGCTGACCCGGGACGGCGTGCTGGCGCTGCTTGCGGACAGCACCAATGCAGATCGTCCGGGCCGCACACCCTCCGACGTCCTGGTCGGGCAGGCGTTCGAGCCGCTCTTCCTGTCTGCGCCGGGGCGGATCATCGTTGCTACCTTCGCTTCGCACATCGCCCGCATTCAGCAGGTGATCGATGCGGCCCACAAGGCCGGGCGGCAGGTCGCGTTGGCCGGGCGCAGCTTGAATGAAAACGTCGCGCTGGCGCAGAATCTTGGCTACATCAAGCCGGGCCTGGGGCTGGTTCCGCTCGAACTGGCGATGAACCTGCCGGAAAGCAAACTGGTCATCATCGCTACCGGCACGCAGGGCGAACCCACCTCGGCGCTGTCGCGTATGGCAGCCGGCAACCACCCGCTCGTGTCGATCCAGTCGGGTGATACGGTGCTGGTGTCGGGCCGCGTCATTCCCGGCAAAGAGGAAAGCATGGCGCGCGTCATCAACCAGTTGTTCACGCGCGGTGCGTTCGTCATCTACGGCAGCATGGCCCCCATCCACACCTCCGGGCACGGCGCGCAGGAAGACATGCGCCAGATGCTGGAAGCGGTCAAACCCCACTTCTTCATCCCGATACACGGCGAGGCGCGCCATCTGCACCTGCACAGCCGGCTGGCAGGCGAGGTCGGCATTCCGGAGCAGCGGCGCTTCATCCTCCAGAATTACCAGGTCTGGGAGTTCGACGGCGTGCAAGCCCGCTACGGCGAGACGGTGCCCGGCCAGGACGTGCGCATCGACGGGCGCTTGCTCGACGATGTGAACGAAACGGTGCTGCGTGACCGCGAACGACTGGCAACGGATGGCTTCGTCGTGGCCGTCCTGCCCGTCAACAAGAACGGCAAGCTGGCCGGACGCCCGCAGATCATCAGCCGGGGGTTCATTCATATGCGCGACTCCGAGACGCTGCTCGACCAGGCCAGCCTGGAGATCAAGCGGCTGATGCAGCAAAAGGGCAAGACCACCCACGACGCGATCCGCGAGGGCCTGGGCGAGTTCTTCTACAGGCAAACGAACCGCCGCCCTGTTGTGCTGCCCAGTATCGTCAAGGTGGCGAGCAACAACGGCAGCGGGCCGGACGCCTGAACTGCCCGCAAGCATAGGTAAAACGCAAGCCCCTCTCCGAACCGCTGAGGGGCTTGTTATTCGCCATAGCAGATCGCCACGCCAATCATCTGCATAGCTGAAGCTCGCACTGCCTTGCGCGTGGCTCTGGCATAGCGCTAGTGTTGATGTTCTGGCCTAACAATGATTAGATCGGTGGCGAACAAGCGGTGATGATCCGGCGAATTGTGTTGTCTATTCTGTTGCTGCTGGCACCAGCGGTCAGCGTGCGGGCTGATGGGCCAATAGCGCACCAGGGAATGCTCTCCGTCATCGGCAGGGGTGCAGGCAGCCCGGACGATCTGGCTGTTGGCGCAGACGACACGATCTACTTCGGCGACATGACGGCCAACCGAGTGCTGCGCCTGAACGCCCTGGGCGAGCCGGAAATCGTCAGCCCTGCCATCCGTGAGCCGGAAGGGATCGTGCCCCTGCCCGACGGCACATTGATCGTCGCCGAACAGGCCACCAATCGCCTGTACCAGGTTGATCCGGTGAAGAAAAGCATGACGTTGTTCTATGCGGTTGGCAACAAGACTCACAACGACGGTATTGACGGCATCAGCCGCGACTCGGCCACGGGCGATCTGCTCATTCCTGACGCGCCGACGGGCCGGATTCTGCGCTTGAGCAGTGATGCGCGGCACGTGAGCCTGATTGCCAGGGGGTTCAAGCGACCCACATCGGCTGCCCTGGCTGCCGATGGCACGCTGTTCGTTTGCGATGAATTCGGTAATGCGATATATCGCATAACTTCGGACGGCGTTCGCACGCTAATCGCGCCGATCACGCTGCCCGACGACGTGCTATTGGATGGCAGTGGTGATCTCATTGTCAATGCACTGCCCGGCACGATCTGGCGAATCGATCCGCAGAGCGGGCAAAAGATCGCGCTGGTCACCGGGCTGCGCTATCCGCATGGCATCGCATTCGACAGCCAGGGAAACCTGATCATTGCCGACGCCATTCTTAACCAGATTTACAGGTTGGCCTTTCCCAGATCATGAATTTCGACGTATTTACCATTTCCGCCGTCGTCGATGAACTGACGGCGACACTGCAAGGCGGGCGCGTCCAGGACAGCCTCGAACTTGGCAATGACGCCATCGGCCTTGAAATCTATGCGAACCACGCCCGGCACTATTTGCTGATCAGCGCACACCCGCAGGAAGCGCGCATTCACCTCGTCCCGGATCGGGTACGGCGCGGCGTGGAGAATCCATCGCCACTCGGCCTGATGCTGCGCCGTCATATCGAGGGCGCAACGCTCGTCTCGGTGAGCCAGCCTGCCTGGGAGCGCGTCGTACATCTTGAATTTGAAGCGCCCGAAGGTGTCTTTACCCTGATCGCCGAGCCGATGGAACGCCGCAGCAACATTTTGCTCGTGCGGGATGGTCGAATCATGGATTGTCTGCGGCGCGTTGGACCGCAGGAAAACCGCGTTCGTGTCAGCCTGCCCGGCCACGAATACGTGCCGCCGCCACCCCAAAAGCTCAAGCGTGCGCCGAACCTGCTCACGCTGCTGCTGCTGCAAGATGCCCTGGATGCCGACCCCGGCAAAGCTGCCTGGCGCACGCTGACCGATTCACTGCTCGGCTTCAGTCCGCTGCTGGCGAAAGAAGCCGTCTACCGGGCCACGCAGTCCACCACCACCCGGGCAGGCGACACCAGCGCTCGCGCCCTGTTCGCAGCAATCCAATCGCTGCTTGGCTTGCTCCTGGAACGCCGCTGGCAGCCGGGCGTGACCGAGGCGAACAGCCTGGTCACCAGCTACGCCGTCTATCCGGTCACACATCTGGTGGGCTGGCGAGCCACCAACACCATCAGCGAGGCACTGGCCCGTTACTACGGTGCTCCGGTAGGTATCGAAGCCTACGACGCCGCCAAGAAGCCCATCCAGGCGGCGATTGAGGAAGCGCGGCAGAAAGTCGAGCGTCGGCTGGAAGCGCTGAAACGTTCGCAGCGCGATGAATCAGAGCGAGAACGGCTACGACAAAGCGGTGAACTGCTGCTGGCCTATCAGTACACGATCCAGCCGGGGCAGACCCACTTGAGCGCACAGTATGACTTTGACCAGCCCCCGCTCGATATCGAGATCGATCCGTCGATCAGTGTGGTGGACAACGCCAAACAGTACTTTGAGCAGTACGAGAAAGCCAAGCGTGCCGCCGCCGAAGTGCCCGATTTGATCCAGGCCGCTGAAGCTGAGATCGCCTATCTGCGCCAGTTGGAAACCGATTTGCAGCTTGCCGCCAACTGGCCGGAGATCGGCGAGGTGCAGGACGCTTTGCAAGCCAATGGCTACTGGCGCGGCCCCCAGACGGCACGGCCAAAGGGCAGCAGATCGGCGCCATTGAAGGTCACGACGCCCGAAGGAATCGTGATCTGGGTCGGGCGCAATTCGCGGCAGAATGAGGAAGTGACCTTTGGCAAAGGCAAGCCCGAAGATTTGTGGCTACACGCACGCGGTGTCCCCGGCGCACACGTCATCGTCAAGAGCGGAGGCCGCCCGGTGGCAGCCAGCACCCTGCGGCGTGCGGCGGGATTGGCCGCATACTACAGCGCTTCACGGGGCGAGGCCCGCGTGCTGGTGGATGTGACCGAACGCCGCCACGTCCGCAAGATCAAGGGCGGCAAGCCGGGCATGGTAACGTACCGCAACGAGTCCCCAATAGAAGCCGTGCCTGCCAAGGCGTGACGCGCCCCAAGCCCCTCGCCGTGCTACAGGGCGTTCAGCAGCACGTCTACAAGTTCCTGCAGGTGTTCCATGTCGCCGTCGTCGAGGGCGGCAGTCACGTCGCTGACCAGGCTTTCCAGCGCGGGATCGTGGTCTTTCTCAAGCGCCTGACGAGCGCGGGCCAGCAAATCTTCTGCTTCCGTCAGGAGTTCCGTGTCGGCCTGAGCATCGTCGTCCACCTCATCGGATAGACTGCCCGGCTGCGCAGCCGGGAGCGCAGTTTGCGGAAGCTGCTGCCGGTCTACTGCGACAGTGATCCCGACCTGGCGGCCTGTCAACCGTTCGGTGGCGGTCACTTCCAGGATACCGTTCAGATTGAGCGTGAACTGGACGGTGAACGATGTCAATTCCCCTGTCGGCGAGGTTGGCAAATCCTCGAAGAGAAACTCGCCGAGCAGTGTGTTGTGCGAAGCCGTCGGGTGTTCGCCCTGGTAGACCTCGATGCGGGCAGCAGTTTGGTCGGGGGCCAGCGTTGAAAACGACTCTTCGACAGTGGCCGGAAGCGGGCTGTTGCGACGGATCAGGACTTTGTAGCTGTCTTCGATGGGGTCGCCCGCGTAGGTGAAGTTCACGACGGCCACCCCAAGCGAGTGCGGTGAGATGTCAACCAGCACCGTATCGACGGGTTTGCCCTCGATGATCGCACCTTGCACGCCCGCGCCGAGCGCAACGGCCTCCGAAGGGTTCACGTCCTGGCGCGGCTGGACGCCCGTATGCTCCGCAACCAGTTCCCATACCGCCGGGATTTGGGTACTGCCGCCGACCATCAGCACCGTATCCACGGCCTCGACCTCGCCATCTTCAAGGACGCGATCAATCGATTCGGTGGTACGCAGCAGCAGGTCCTGGATCAGCAAGAGGAACTTCTCGCGGCTGATCTCGACTTCGAGGTGGAGCGGCACACCGCGCTTCTCGGCCAGGTATTCCTCGCGCACCCAGGTATACATATGGCTGCTGAGTTCAATTTTGGCCTGCTCTGCGGCCCGGCGGATACGCGCCAGCGCCTGCCGGTTGCGGCGCAGATCGACACCGTGCTGCTGCTCGAAAACATCCACCAGATAGCCGACCAGCCGCTCGTCAAAGTCGTCGCCGCCCAGGTGCGTATCACCGTGACTGGCGCGCACGTCGATCACGCCGTCCATGATCTCGACCAGCGATACGTCGAACGTTCCGCCGCCCAGGTCATAGACCAGCGCAACCTGGTCGGTGGTGGTTTCCAAGCCGAAGGCCAGTGCTGCTGCGGTTGGCTCGTTGATGATGCGCAGCACCTCCAGGCCCGCCAGCTCGCCCGCCTGTGTGGTGGCCCGGCGCTGCGCGTTGTTGAAAAAGGCGGGGACGGTGATCACAGCCTGGGTAATCGCCTCGTTGAGATTGAACTCGGCAATCGCCTTCATGTGTTGCAGGATCAGGGCAGACACTTCGGGCGGCGTCAGGCGGTAGTCGCCAAGCGTGACGGCCTGATCACTGCCCATCAGCCGTTTGATAGAGCGAACGGTGCGCTCCGGGTAAAGCACGTATTGATTCAGCGCCGGCGTGCCGACCAGCCACTCGCCGTCGGGCGACAGGCCCACCACGGACGGGATAATCCGCTCGGTGTCCGCAGGGAGTATCACCGGAACGCTGTCATAAACGGTGCTGACCGCAGAGAAGGTCGTACCCAGGTCAATGCCGATAACCGTCATCCGATCAAGCCCTCGCTATGCTGAGAAAGATTGCGCCTGAAACGCCCCAGGATTATACCGCAGGCATTTTGGGGGCCGGACGGTGGTGGCTGAATCAAACACGCCCCGGCAGCCCATCTATGGAAGGGGCCGGGGCACAACGATCCCAGAATAGTTTATGAGGACGTAATGCTTTTGCGGAACTTGTAGCCGTAGAGGATGACGCCTTGCGGCCCCTCGGTGCGCAGCTTGCGCGTGACCATCTCCACACGCATCCCGATCTCCACCGGGCCATCCAGGTCGGTCAGTTGCGCCGTAACCATTGGCCCCTCATCCAGCTTGATGATCGCCAGGACGTAGGGCGCTTGCTCCTCGAAACCCGCCGGGGCGTCCTGAATGGTTGTGAAGCTGTAGACCTCACCTTTGCCGCTGAACTGGAACAACGTCTTGGCCTCCATCGCGCAGTCCGGGCAAACGTCGCGCGGCGGGAAAATCGCGTGCCCGCAGGACGGGCACTTCTCACCGACCAGCCCGTAACGCTGCCCTTTCAGCCGCCAGTTTTGAGCAATGTGCATGGTGGTTGGTTAGCGATCCGCGCGCTGCAAGGCCATTGCCTCGGGGAGTTCGATCACTTTGGAGTCGCCTGTGGAAAAGTTGATGTTGTCGGCAGCGCAGTACGGGCAAACGTCGCGGGGCGGAAACGATACCTTCTGACATTTTTCGCAGCGATGGCCCTTCATCGAGTACCGCTGTGCGTTGATGCGCCAGTTTTGAGCAATATGCATGGTTCTGAACCTCGCTTACACTACGTACTTTCGGCGCACGCAGCGCCGAACCCATTTGTGCGTACAGTCACAAGACTAACAGCAACGGACTATCAAAATCTATCATGAGAGCTTCTGGCGCTGCCAAAACCGCTCACAAATGGGTTGATAGCTTGACATAACACTGAAGGACTTAGCGGCCAAACAAATGGGTGACCGCCGTTCCGCCCAGCCCGCCCAGGTTTTGTGTCATGCCGATCTGCGCGCCCTCAATCTGGTTCTCGCCGGCCTCGCCACGCAGTTGCAGCACGACCTCTACGGCCTGGTAGACGCCCGTCGCACCAAACGGATTACCCCGGCTCTTGAGTCCGCCAAAGGTGCTGATCGGAATACTGCCCTTGGTGCCGATTCGGTTGTCTGTTGCCAGACGCCAGCCTTCGCCCCGGTCCGCGAAGCCGCAGGCTTCCAGCGACAGCGCTGCCATGATCGTTGACGAGTCGTGCAGTTCCAGCAGGTCCACGTCCGCCGGGCCGATGGACGCCTGTTCGTAGGCACGCTGCGCCGACAGACTGGCCGCCATCAAACACAGTGGATCAGGTCGATCATGCACCGCCAGCGCATCCGTGCCGACAGCGCTGGCGAGGATGCGCACCGGGTGCGGAACCAGGTCGGCGGCGCGTTCGGCGCTCGTCAGGATCACGGCGGCAGCGCCATCAGCTTCCGGGGCCACGTCGAACAAATTGACCGGATCGGCCACCAGCGGCGCGCTGCTGAAGCGCTCCGCCCGGATCAAGTTGCGGTACATGGCGTTGGCGTTTTTCGAGCCATTGGCATGGGCATTGACGCTGAAGTTGGCAAAGTCTGCAACTTGCACGCCGTATTCGTGCATGTAGCGGCGCATGAGCAGGGCCGCCAACGCCACCGGGGTTGCGCCGTGCGCCGCTTCATACTCGGCATCCAGGAAACTCGCCATCGCTGTTTGTCGCTGGCTGCCAATCAGATCGGTCACTTTCTCGACGCCGAGCACCATGACCGTTTGTGCCATGCCGCTGGCGACCATCAAATAGCCCTGACGCAGCGCCACGCCGCCCGACGCATCCGCCGCTTCAACGCGAAACGCCTCTGTGCCGCGCATTCCGGCAAAGTCCGTGACCAGTGCGCCCAGGTGGTTCTGGTTGCTGATCACGCCGCCGAGCGCGTTGCCGACGATAATCGCATCGACCTTGTTCAGTCCGGCGTTGTCCAGCGCAGCCTGTACTGCTTGCAGTGCCAGGTGGCGCAGCGAGAGTTCCCAGTGTTCGCCCACCGGGGTCTGCCCGACCCCGATAATGGATACGTTTTGCATAAGATCGCGTGTCCTTACCATGCCCGGCGCTGAAGCACCGGGCTAAGATCACGAAGCCCCTGCGGGGCTAATAACCAGTCGGGTTTAGCCGAGCTTGTTGATTCAGCCCTGTGGCTCTAGCCCAGGGCGTCCTAATCCGTCGCCAGCTTGCCGCGATAGCGCGTGTACAGCGCGTAGTCGATCTGGGTGCGGCGGGCGATGTACTGCTGGGTCTTCGGGGCACGATCTTTGCGCTCCGTGATCAGGTCGGTCACGCGGATGTCGAAAGCGTCTGAGCCTGCGCCGCTGCCATAGCTGACGCACAGGATGCGATCCCCTGGTCTGGCCTCATCCAGCGTGGCCGTCAGCCCAAGCAGGCACGATCCCGCATAGACGTTGCCGATCTCGCCCGCCAGCAGCCCGTACTTGATCTGCCCGTCTGTGAAGCCAAGCTGCTTGGCGGCGCGCTCCGGGAACTTGACGTTGGGTTGGTGGAAGACAGCAAAGGTGTAGTCGGCAGCCGTCGTACCCATCATCTTCATGAGCGTCTGGGCAGCGCTCAGAGTATGCTTGAAATAGGCGGGTTCGCCCGTGAAGCGATCCCCATGCGACGGGTACTTGACCTCCGCTCGCCGCCAGAAGTCCGGCGTATCGGTCACGAAGCTGTACGATCCCTGGAAGACGGCCAGCGACTCCGACTCTGGCCCGACCAGATAGGCCGCGCCGCCCGCCGCCGCCGTGTATTCAAGTGCATCGCCGGGACGCCCTTGCGCGGTGTCCATGCCGATGCTCAGGGCGTACTGTGCCATGCCGCTGCCTACGAAGCCGATGGAGGCTTGCAGCGCCTCCGACCCGGCTTTGCAGGCGAATTCCCAGTCGGCGGCCTGCGTATTCGGGACTGCGCCGATGCTCTCCGCGACGATGGTGCTGGTCGGCTTGACGGCGTAAGGGTGGCTCTCCGAGCCGACCCACACGGCGCGGATCAGCGTCGGGTCGATCTGGGCGCGGGCCAGTGCGTTGCGCGCCGCCTCGATGGACATGGTGATCACGTCCTCGTCCAGCCCGGCGACGGCCTTCTCTTTGATCGGTGTGCCGCCCAATCCGCCCGTCCAGACGCGGGCGACCTCGCTGGCGGGCAGGCGATAGCGTGGCACGTAGGCTCCGTAGCCGACAATGCCGACGGGCTGGTTAGACCGCAACAGGTTGCGGGCGTCGTCGAAGGGGGTTTTGTTTGTCATGCTTCAATCTCTCCGCATTTCTACACGGCTACCGGGCCGATGTGCTTACTTCGCGGGCGTGGGCGATCTCGCCGCGTCCAGCCCGGCGTACCTGGGATGCTAACACTGTGGCGACAGCAACTGTATGACCGTCCAACGTTACAAATTCAACCTCGTAACCTTCGCCGTTACCGTGAACCAGGACGACGGTTCCAATATCACCTGCTAGTAAGCCGTATTCGGGCAAGTCCGTAGTCAACACGACATTTTCAAGTTCCTGAATCATTGCTCTCATCCTCTTCCAGTGGATAGGCCGTAACAAAGCGTGGAATAGTTTCCCCAGAATCAATGAACCACACAGATCGTACCATTGGGGTGCGTCCTACAGGTGTTTGCAACAAGCCTTCGATCACATACCTCATTCCGAATAGAGTCGATTCGACTTTGGCAACTTCATTCGTTTTAGCATGATTAGCCAATGAGTCTGCCAGGGTATGCCAATTTTCCACCGAAAAGCCGAAGTGTGAAAAACTGTGCTTTACCGCGTCCGCTGGAATGGGTGAATGACAACAGGTAATTGATGATTTTCCCTTCTGGAACGACTGTTTGTTCAAGATTGGGGAGTTTCATGTACCTCGACTATTTCTGAGTAGGCCGCATCTCCGCCACGATCTCCTTCGCGCGCTCCAGGCGGATGTTCTGCTCCGCGATCATCCGCTCCACGACCTCGGCCACCATCTCGCCGGACGCGCCCGCCGCAATTGCCAACTGCCGGGCGTGCAGGTTCATGTGCCCGCGCTGGATGCCTTCCGTCGCCAGCGCCCGGATCGCCGCCAGGTTTTGCGCCAGCCCCACCGCCCCGATCACCTCGGCCAGTTCGCGGGCGCTCTTGACGCCCAGAATCTTCATGGCGACGCGCGCCGTCGGGTGAACGCGCGTCGCGCCGCCGACTGTGCCCACCGCCAGCGGAGCCTCCATCTCGCCGCGTAGGCTGCCGGAGTCGTCCTCCGTCCAGCGTGTCAGGCTGCGATAGCAACCGGAGCGTGCGGCGTAGGCGTGTGCACCCGCTTCCAGTGCTCGCCAGTCGTTGCCCGTCGCAATGCACACCGCATCCATGCCGTTCAGCACGCCTTTGTTGTGCGTCGCTGCGCGGTAGGGATCGACCTCGGCGAAGGCCGCCGCTTCGACTATCGAGCGGATGACCTGGCTGCCCGGCAGTTGATCCGTCGCCATGATGTCCGCCGGGATGGTGCAGCTTACCTTGACTTTGCGCCGATCCGTCAGGTTGCTCAGGATGCGCAGATTGACTCGCCCGCGCGCTGCCTCCTGAATCAGCGGTGCGATCCGTTCGCAGGCTGTATTGACAGCGTTCGCACCCATCGCATCGCGCACGTCGTACAGCAGGTGGACGATCAGCATCGGGCCAACAGGTGACTCCGGGATCGGTCTGAGTTCGATGTCCCGCGCCCCGCCGCCCTGCTTGACGATGGTCAGCGTCGGATCGTTGGCCGCCTCAAGTAGCTGGTTGCGGATGTCCCAGACCCGGCCCGCCGCCGCATAAACATTATCCACGTCCAACACCTGAATCTGCCCGATCATGATCGGGTCGTCGCTGACCGCCGTGAAACCGCCCCCGGAGCGCACCAACTTGGCGGCAAAGCTGCACGCGGCCACGACGCTCGGTTCCTCCACGACCATCGGAATCAGGTAGTCTTTGCCGTTAATCAGAAAGTTGATCGCCACGCCCATCGGCAGGCCAAACACGCCGATCACATTCTCGATCATCTGATCGGCCTGGGTGGCATTCAATCCGGTTATGCCAAGCAGCGTGGCCTGCTCATTGGCATCCAGTCCCGCCCACTGCGCGATCAGGGCGACGCGATCCGGCAAGGGACGCTGGTAGAAACCAGGAATGCGCGACGAACGGCGCTTGTTGCCTTGTGAAAGCTGAGTCATGAGCGCAATTCTGCCAATGATTTCCCCGGATAGGTATAAAAATCGTCTAATGATAGCCTGCGAAGCCTCTCAAAAGCTATCAGGGTCGTGAAATCCTGCACGAAAGACAGTTCGCCACCGCGCCCATTCCGTGCTAAAAACGAATGGCCGTTAGCCTTTTTGAGGAGCCTGAAAATGCGCCGATTGCGAAATATACTTCTGATTGTGATTGTCCTTATGCTATTGCTGGCGGGAGCGGCGACGGGTTACGCCTATACTACCATCCGAAAGGTGCTGCCGCAGGTTGATGGCACGCTGTCGCTGCCCGGATTGGACGGCAAGGTCGAGGTATACCGCGACTCGTCGGGCATTCCCCAGATTTATGCTACAACCACCCATGACCTGTTCTACGCGCAGGGCATCGTCCACGCGCAGGATCGGTGGTGGCAGATGGAGTTTAACCGCCACACGGCGCTGGGCCGGATCAGCGAACTGACAGGCAGCAATGACTTCGCGCTGAAGGCCGATACCCTTATCCGCACAATGGGCTGGAATCGCGCAGCACAGGCCGATCTTGAGGCCGTCACGCCCGAATCAAAAAAAGCGCTGGATGCCTACAGCGAGGGTGTCAATGCCTATATTGCGGGTAAATCCGGCCCCGACCTGGCGATTGAGTATGCGCTGCTCGGCGTGCGCGGCATCAACATCCCCATCGAAAAGTGGGAGCCGCTGCACAGCGCCGCCTGGACGCTGGCGATGGCCTACAACCTGAGCGGCAACATGGACGAGGAGCTGGAACTTGCCACGCTCTACCAAAAGCTCGACAGGGATATGGTGGACAAGTATTACGCGCCGCCCTATCCTTTCGACCAGCGGTTGACCATCCTCAACGCCGAAGACCTGCCCATCCAGCCCGATTCGGCGGCCCTTGTGCGCCACGTGCCGGTGGTTGCGCCGGGCACTGACCTGTCCCATATTCAAACGACCCTGGTCGGCGGGGCAACGCCTGACCTGGGACTGTCATTGGGCAGGGGCATCGGGATCGGCAGCAACAACTGGGTGATCAGCGGCAAGCATACACAGTCTGGCAGGCCGCTGCTGGCGAACGACCCGCACCTGGGCATCCAGATGCCCTCGATCTGGTACGAGGTCGGGCTGCACTGTGTCCAGGTCAGCGTTGCCTGTCCCTACGACGTGATCGGCTTCAGCTTCCCTGGCGTGCCCGGCATTATCATCGGCCACAACCAGCGCATCGCCTGGGGGCTGACCAACGTCGGGCCGGACGTGCAAGACCTGTATATCATCAAGGTTGACCCCAAAGACGACACGAAGTACGAAGTGGATGGCAAAACGCTGGACATGCAGGTGATCACCGAGACGATCCGCTTCGGAGACAAAACGCCCGCCAGAGATATTCGCGTGCGAGTGACCCGCTTCGGCCCGATCATCACCGATAGCCCCAGCTACGCCAAAAGCTACGACAAACCGCTGGCCCTGCACTGGACGGCGATCAGCGAGAAGAGCGACGTGTTGGGCGCGCTGCTTGGCGTCAACCGCGCAACGGACTGGGCCAGTTTCCGGGAAGCCCTCAAAGGTTTCGCCGTGCCTTCGCAGAACTTCATCTATGCCGACACGGACGGCAACATCGGCTACCAGACACCGGGTCTGATCCCGATCCGCGCCAAAGACCACAGCGGCAATACGCCGGTGGATGGCTCCACGACGCAATACGACTGGAAGGGCTACATCCCGTTTGACAACCTGCCGCGCATCTTCAACCCGCCGCGCGGGTACATCGTCACGGCCAACCAGGCCGTCGTGCCGCCCGAATACTACACGCAGCTTGTCGAGGCCATTGGTGACCGGTTCGGCAAGGACTCCAACTACCTGATCAGCTATTTCTGGTCATATGGCTACCGCAGCCAGCGCATTAACGATCTGATCAAGGCGACGGACAAACACACCATAGACAGCATCAAGGCCATCCAGGGCGACAATTACAACGGCTCGGCTGCCGAACTGCTGCCCGCTGTGCTCAGGCTCGATTTTGGCAGCGATATTCCTAAAGAAGTCATTACCTGGATGGGCCAGTGGGACTACCAGAACGGCATGGACAGCGGGCAGGCCGCGCTGTTCGAAGCGTTCTGGAACCAGCTTGTGCGCAAGGTGTGGGGCAACAAAGTGGGTTACATCCCCTCCGGCGGCACAAACCTGATGTGGGGGACCCATCTGCTGCTTGACGCGCCCGACAACGCCTGGTGGGACGACGTGACCACGCCCAACAAGAAAGAAACCCGCGATGACATGCTGCGCAGCGCCTTCCTGGACGCCTACAAAGCACTGAGCACACAGCTGGGCAGCGACTACAAAACGTGGAAGTGGGGCATGATCCACACCGCAAAGTTTGTCAGCAACCCGCTTGGCGCGAGCGGTATCAACGTGATCGAGGACTTCGTGAACGGCGGCCCGGTGGCTGTCAGCGGTGGCACAGAGATCGTGAATGCGTCCAGTTGGACAGTGGACGACCCGTACCATACACGCAGTATTTCGTCGATGCGCATGATCGTGGACTTCAGCGACTTCAACAACAGTCTGTGGATTCAATCGACAGGCCAGAGCGGGCACCCGGCCAGCCCGCACTACCGCGACCTGATCGACAAATGGCGCACTATCCAGTACGACCCGATGCTGTGGGGGCCAGAAAACATCAGGAAAGCCGCCGTTTCCACTCTGGTCTTGCAGCCGAAGTAAGGAAGTTGAAAAGGGGGCAGCGTGAGGCGGAACTTACCGATACCTGCCCCTCAGATGATTGACCCGGATCGTGATCAGTTCCAGGAGCGAGTCGATAATGGCATCCGGCAGCTTGACCCGCGTGCGCGGATCGTTTGTCCACGTCACAGGGATTTCCTTGATCGTATAGCCCAGTCGCTGCGCAATAAACATCGCTTCGGCATCAAAGCCCCACCGTTCGATGGTCATGCGCTGGAAGATAGCTTCGGCAGCGGCCTGCGAAAAGCATTTGAAGCCACAGGTGAAATCTGAGAGCGGCACTTGCAGCGCGACCCGCGACAGGAAGGTGAAGCCCTTGCCCAGATTCTCGCGCAGCCAGGGCTGGTGGCGCACCACCGAGGCGTGCTGCTGCTTGCGGGAGGCGATGATCACGGCGTACTCCGCCAGATGGGGGATGAACTTATCGAACTCGGCGATGGGCGTGGAGAGATCAACGTCACAGAATAAGCGGTATGCGCCGCGCGCTTGTAGCATCCCCTGCTGGATGGCGTAGCCCTTGCCGCGATTGGGCCGGTAGCTCACGATCCGTATTCCGCAGGCGTCGCGGAGCGTTTTGAGCCTGTCCAGCGTGTCGTCGCTGCTGCCATCATCGACGACCAGCAGTTCGCTGCTGAATGGCTGCGCCCTCAGGTACTCATCGATTTTGAGGATGCCTTCGAGCCGCTGACTTTCGTTATAGGCGGGCACGATCACGGACAGGTAAGGCAGCGACGAGTGGCTCATGCGCGAAAGGTGGGAAACGATGCGATTTGCCCTGGCAGGCGCTTACGAAGGACGTTCAAGATCAACTGCCAGGCGAACCTCAATCCTATCGCCATCGTGACCGACCAGACGGCCACGAGCAGCAGGTAATAGCGCTGCCAGGGCAGGGGTGTGGCAACGTACACCGCAACGAGAATGCCGACCAGCACCGCACCGAAGAAGAGCATCTCCGCCCTGGGCCGGCCCAGCAGTGCCGCCATGCCCAGCGCCATCAGTCCATAGACGGGCAGGCCGAACTGGCCCCACGCCACGCCGTCCAGCAGCGAGCGCTGGTAGGCGCTGATCTGGTCGCCGATCCATTCGCCCCAGGGCGCGGTGTCCTCGTAATATTGCGGAAGTGCAAAGGGAAAGCGCACCAGCGCCAGGACACGCTCCGTCGTGTTCGTCCAGCCGCCGAAAAACTCGGCCTGTGCCTTGAACAGATCGGCATTCAGTTTGCTGACGATGGCGGGCATCTGGAGCGGCTGGCTCCACCAGGCCGGGTTCAGCAGCAGAAAGAGCGCTGCCGCCAGTGCCACCGCTGCCGCACCGCAAACAGCAGTGCGCGCCAGATCGCGCCACCCAAACAGCGCCAGCACCGCGCCGATGGGCAGCGCGACCAGGGCCATGCTGTTCTTCCCGGCCACAGCCACACCGCATACCGCGCCAAAGAGCAGCCAGCGCCCCAACAGGCCGCGCCAGCCTTTTTTGAGATGCAGTCCGCGCACAATCTCCAGGCCGATGAGCAACATCAGGGCGATGAACAGAGCCGTCGAACCCTCGTACATGGCCCGCCGGCCATTCAGCAGCAAGGCCGGAGTCAGCGCGTAAATGCCCGTGCCGATCCAGGCCACACCGCGCCCACCCAGCCGCCTGCCGAGGGTAAACACGACGCCGATACTCAGCGCCAGCAGCAGGGCCGACGACAGCCGCGCCACAAACAGCACCGGCGGACGGGCGACGTGCCCATGCGCCACGTTGTCGGCGTAGTCGGCTCCCCAGAACCAGGGATCCGTCAGGTCGCTGGCGTTCATGCCGGTCAGGTTGGTGAAGAAGCCGATCAGGTAACGGGCCGAGGCTCCCATGCGCAGCCGGAATTCCTGGGCATCGATCAGGCGCTGCTCCTTGAGGTCAGGCCGGTACAGAATCTGCGAGAGATCGTGCTGCACGACCAGCGTGTACCAATCTCTGGCGACGTACATAGTGGTCGCTTCGTCGCCGTGATACGGGGCCAGCATCATGCCTGCCAGCGCATACAGCACCAGCAGGCCGACGTAAAAGCAGTCCAGGAGCCTTCGCCGCGATTTGAGGGTCATGGTTGCGTGATCGTCAGGGTTTGCGCGGCTGTGCGGCGGGGCGTATAGCAGGCACCGGCGGCTTACCGTCTACACTGGCTGCCTGCTTCACTTGCAGGTAGGGCACTGATTCCAGGTGGCCCTCTTCGTTGCGTACCAGCACAAACAGGTCGTCGAGCGACTTGAGCCGTTCAAGGTACAGAATGCCGTCCAGGTGATCGATCTCGTGCTGGACAACCCGCGCATCCCAACCGTTCAGCGCGCGCTCTTGGCGCTTGCCTTTCTCGTCCAGGTAACGCACTGTGAGCTTCAGCCTGCGTTCTACCAGGCCGACCATACCCGGAATGCTTAAGCAGCCTTCTTCAGCTTCCTCAGTTTCTTCGCTCTGATCGACGATCTCCGGGTTGATCAGGATGAGCGGCGGCGACATCTGCTCCTTTTCCTGTCCGGCCTCATAGGACAGACGAACGCCCATCACACGCTTCAGAACGCCGATCTGTGGGGCGGCAAGGCCCACCGCCGGGTTGGCCTCAATCGTGTCGCGGATGTCTTCGATCAATTGCTTGACATCGCGGTTAATTTTCTTAACAGGCTCGGACCTGGTATGCAGGACTTTGTCGTGCTTACTGATCGTCAGTATCTTCTTGACCGTCATGGCTACGTTCCTCACCGGGCACTCGCCTGATTGTCCTCAATCTGAGCCGATTTTGCAATCGTACTTTTCATTTGGGGCGGTTCTCGTACAATGAACCTTGTTGGAGGCGTGAATGGCGAAACGGCGTTCAAAGAAGAAACAAACGATCCGCCCGGAGGAACGTGAACAGCGTAAAGCCCTTAAAAACCTCCGCGACGAACTAACCGATTTGCAGGACATCTCACTGACCATCATGTTCGAGAAGGGCATCCTGCCGCCCCTGTATGGCGGAGATCACCTGGGCGAAGACCGCGAGGTGATTCCGCTGTGGGGCTACAAGATCGAAGATGCCGACCCCGAACTGGGCGCGCTGCTGCTTCGTGTGATGCCCGGCGTCGAGCCTGATCCTGACCTGGAAATGACCCGTGACGAGCTGGGACTGGAGAACGAGTGGCCGCTGGCCGAACTGTTCGACATGATGAAGCTGCCCGATGGCAGTTCCGCCATCGAAGGCAGCGACGAACTGCGCGACCTGTCCGTGTTGTTCGTGCTGATGGGAGAGCAGGTGCGCCCTGCGCCCGGCTATGATCGGGATACCATGATCACCTTTATGTCCGAGATGCGGCCCTTCGCCGTTTTCCCGATCATCCCGACGACAGGAAAGGACGACGACCTGACCTACCAGTGGGAACGCCTTGAAGATTTCCGCGCCGAAGTGGTCTATGCAGACAGTCCGCAACTACTGGAAGCCGCCGTCTGGGAATACCGTCTGAACTGTGCGCTGGCAGAAGAGGTGGATTGGCTGAAGGCCGAAGGCAAGAACCCTGCCGAGGAACTGATGGCGCAAGATACCGCCGAACTGGCTGCCCTCTACAACGTGGTCGTTCTGCGCAGCCTTCACCTGTACGGCACAACTTCACCGATCCGGGCGCGCCAGGAGGAACTGGACATTCTGCGGGAAGAAAACGGCGACCTGATCGTCAAAGCGCCGCTCCGGCCCGAAGTCGAACCGATCCCACTGCTGGCCGAAGATCGGCAGGACTTTGAAGGCGGCGAGGACGGTGTGATCCTGCACCTGATCGGGGACAGCCCCATGATGCAGCAGGTCTGGCCGCGAATCCGCGCCAACCGCTTTTTTTGCTTGCGACTGCGCTACGGCGCTTTGGTCGAAAAGCCGGGCGGTGGACTGGAAGCGAAAGGCTTCACGTCTTCCCCGATCTTTGAGTGGTACGCGAGTGATACACTGCCTGATCTGTACCGGCAGGTTCGCCTCGCCTCGATCTACGAGCTGCTGGCAAGCTGCGATCTGATCGAGGGCAGAACCTATCGGATCGATAGCCCAGGATACCCGGACGGTACTTAATTCCTCCCCTCCTTCTGCGGCATGTGCAGGGAAGACTATGCTACACTAAGCTATGTCGCAGAGCGCATCAAGGCATCTATGCATATTGGTCTCTACCACACTGACCGGATCGTCGAACAGCACGGCGCAGCTACCGTCTACAGCGCCCGCCACCAATCCACCCGGCAGCCCGTCCTGCTGACGCTGATCCGGCCCAATTCACCAGAGGAAGCCACCCGCTGGGCGAACCGGATCAGCGCGACCCGTCTGCTGCACCATTCCAACATTGTCGGTCTGTTGGATGCCGATCAGACGTCTGACGGCGACTTGTACACCGTCACGCCGCGCCTGCCCGTCGCCATCGCGCCCGATCAGGTCCTGACGCCCGATGACACGCTCGTCCTGTCTAAGCAGGTAAGCGCAGCCCTTGACCACGCCCACGAGCGCAATCTTGTACATAGCGTACTGCGCCGCATCCATGTCGTCCGGCTGCCGCAAGGCCAATATGCTGTTCGCGGCTTTGAACTGGCGGGCGATCAGCCTGACAGTAAGCCAGCCCAGGACGTTGCCGCGCTGGCCCGGTTGGTTTACCGTGCCCTGGTTGGGCAGGAAATTAACCCCGGCGAAGCCTTCGTGGCAGGCATTCCGCTGCCGCTGGCGGGCGTCTTGCGGAATGCCATGTCATCCGGTTCCGAATACAGGACGGCAGCGGATTTCCAAACAGCGTTGAGCAGGGCTATCGATGCATTACCCATCGGCCAACGCGAGCAACCACTGACCGTTGCCATGCTCCTGAAGGCGGGTGCGCCATCGCGGCGGGCGGCGCACCCGGCAGCGCGCACCCGCCGCCTGTTTGTGATGGCGCTAGTCGGGGCGGTGGCCCTGGTTGGCAGCGTATTTCTATTAACCTCACGGCAGGAAGCGCCAAGTGTACCGGCTGTAGCGCTCTTGCCCACGATTATGCAGACTGCCACACCCGCGCCGACCTCAACCGCCACGCCGAGCGCCACGCCAACGCCCACCCAGACTGCTACTGTCACGCCAACGCCGACGAATACCGAGACGGCGACGGTAACGCCGACTCCCACGCCGAGCGCCACGCCAACGCCAACAAATACCGAGACGCCAACGACCACCCCGTCGCAGACCCCAACCGCTACCGCCCGCCCGACGCAGACACTTGTGCCGACGCCCGCGCCGGATGCAGTGGTTGTGCCGCGTGGAGGTGTGGTGCTGCGCATTGGCCCTGGCCCGCTGTACTACGCCGTGACCACGCTCAGAACAGGCGTGGCACTGCGCGTCCTATCCCGTACCGAAGATGGCGAATGGATCAAGGTGCGTTTCCGCAACGTCGAAGGCTGGGCGGCTGCCAAATACCTGCAAGTGAACGTTGACCTGAGTCAGGTAAAACCGATCACAGCCGAAGAAATCGCCCAGATTCCGACGACCAAACCGTGCGTCAACGTCGCAGGGGATTCGATTGCGCACGGCGGGGCTATATTCGAGATACCCGCTGTCGGCTACATCCGCGCCCCCTTGCTTCCCGTCAGCAAGTCCATCGAGCAGGTGTATCGCCTGGCGGGCAGCACAGACTTGCAGATCATTGATCGCAGCGTCTCCGCAACGGGCATTAGCTCTCACAATCACCCGTCCTATTTCAATACGCCGGAATATGCGCAGTTGATCAAGGATCGCTGCAAATTCACGATCATCATGCCCTGGATCAATGACCTGAGCGCAGATATTGACCCTTCGGTGGCCGCACCCAACCACGTGGCGGCGCTGATCAAGATGGTCAGAAAACTGGTGGAGCAGAATCCTTTCGGGCGCATCCTGGTGCTCAACTACTATGCAGGCGCGCCGCGCCCTTTCGCGCTGGCGGGTTTCGCTTCTGGTTTCACTCCGACGGGCGTCGCCACTTTCAACCAGCAGATGGCGGCAGCCTGTACCGACGGCGCGCTGGCGACCATCAAGCAGGTAACGTGCGTGGATACCGGCGCGGCCTTCGCCTCGATGGGGACGAGCTACCTGGTCGGGCCGATGACCCGCCAGCAGATTGAGTCCGAGCTGGTAGGCTCGCTGACCGCCGAAGAAAACGCCATGCTGGATTACTTCACGGGCATCAACCCCAACGGCCTGCTCCAGGGCGACGGGGTTCACCTGAGCGCCACCGGCAAGACGGTGCTGGCGAATTATCTCGTCAACCTGATGAACTCGCTGCCAAAGTTCCAACCGGAGCAATGATCTATGCAATTGGCCCGACGCGCTCTTAGCACCACCCTGGTACTGTTATGGTCACTCGTGATCGCATGGCTGCCCGTCCAGGCGCAGTCGCCTGCCTTCTTTACGGCGGCGGATGGGGCCATTTACTACTTCGGGCGCACGCAGCGGGCCGACGCCGTGCTGTGGACATGGGCGGCCTCCGGGCTGCGTGTGGCCTATATGAACAGCACCTCGCTTGTCCTTCGTTTTCGCGCGCAGAACTTCGACGAAGATTCCTCGGCCAATCGGACGCGCCGGGTCTGGTACAGGATCGACGGCGGTGAATGGCTGGCGCTGGACATCCCGCCCAATTCCGCCGCCGATTACCCGCTGAATGCGCCGAACAACAAAGGCCGACATACCCTGGACGTGGTGAAGGCCAGCGAAGGCCAGCTTATTTTTGAGGGCATCACGCTTGAGCCAGGCGGCAAACTGGCGCGGCCCGCCATCCCGTCGCGCCGCATTGAGATCGTGGGCGATTCGATCACTGTTGGCTTCCGGATCAACGGCGGCGGCTCCTACGACATCCCCGGCGATCACGACGCACGGGCGGCTTATGGCTGGCAGCTTGGGGAACTGCTAAACGCGGAAGTCCGGCTGATTGCCGTGACCGGGCGCGGATTGGTGCACGATTTTGGCGCTGGCCCCAACGACAGCCACGCCATGCCCACCTATTATCCGTATCTACAGCGCGGCTACCCATTCCCGAATGATTGGTCCTGGCAGCCTGGCATTATCGTTGTGAACCTGGGAACCAACGATATGGCTCCGCCCGCGCCGACGGCCCCAGATGCTTTCCTGTCGGCTTACGTCAACCTGCTGACGCTGCTGCGAATCGACAACCCCAGGGCACTGATCGTGGCGCTGCAACCCTTTGGGCTGGAAAATGGCTCCATTCCCGTCTACCCGAAAGAGATTCGGGCGGCTGTCCTGGCCCGGCAGAGCGCGGGCGATGGCAGGGTGATCTACATCGATACGGCTCACTGGCTTGGCCCTGGCGATTTCACGGACGGGGTGCATCCCAATGCGCAGGGCAACCGGAAAGCGGCGGCCCGGCTAGCCGGTATTTTGCTGAGTTCGCCCCGCTAGTGGACGGGGTGCAGAACCTCACCCCGGTGCTTCTGTGCTAGCCGAGAGTGGCGCTATCCACTAAAGCGCCAGCCGGAATTGCAGCTTGGGCGCGCCTTCCAGCCGGAGCAGTTGTTCCTTCATCTGGATACCACCGCCATAGCCGGTCAATGACCCATCAGCCCCGATCACGCGGTGGCAGGGCACAATGATCGGGATGGGGTTGGTGGCATTTGCCCGTCCCACTGCCCGAATCGCCGCCGGTTTGCCAATGCGCTCCGCCAGGTCACGGTAACTGATCGTGACGCCGTAAGGGATCGACTGTAGTTCGGCCCAGACGGTTTGCTGGAAAGGAGTTCCGTGCAGGGCCAGCGGCAGATCAAATTCGCGCCGTTTTTGCGCGAAGTATTCGTCAAGCTGGCGCACTACCGCGTCGCAGCAAGGTGACTCGGCTATCACGTCGCCAGCACCCTCGATAGATTTATGACGTTCGTCCTCGTACAACAGGCGGAACAGCCTGCCTTCGTCGTCAACGGCAGCGGTCATTGTCCCGAAGGGCGTGGCGAATCGCCGGGTATAGATTGTCATGGTTTCGTACTCCTGATGAGTAGGCGATTATACTCCGTGCAGCGGCGCTTCAGCCGTTGATTGCTTCCACCAGGGCGCGCACCAGGGCCGGATCGACTACCCCATTAATGCGCGCTGCCGTGCCAACGTGGTACTCCGGCGCATCGATTGCCTTCACGAGCGCCGGAAGCTGTTCGGCGCGCACGCCGCCGCCACAGGCGAAGGTGAACGATGCGCCGTATTGGGCTATCCAGCACCGTATAGTCTCACGGCCCTCCCAGACGGATTGGCGCTGCCCGGAGGTCAGGACACGCTGCACGATGCCAACCAGTTGATTCAGAGCAACCTCCGGCTCGCGGCAGGCATCGATGGCCCGGTGCAGTGTGACTTCCAACGGCGTTGCCGCATGGGCGACCTGCTGCACCAGCGGCACATTGATCATGCTATCGTCATGCAGCGCGCCAAACACTACTCCGCCCACCCCGATCTTCACCAGTTCCCCGACATAGGACAGAATCTCGTCTGTCTCTTTGGTAGAATAGACGAAACCGCGCGCGTGCGGGCGGACGATCACCCGTGTGTGGATCGTCACTCGATCCCGGATGGCACGTACTACCTCTAGCGACGGTGTCAGCCCGCCCACGTTTAGATTTTCGACGATCTCCACGCTGGCTGCGCCGCCTGCCTGCGCGTTGACGGCATCTTCTAGGGTGAGGGCAATCACTTCCAGTTTGCACATGGGATACAATCTCATCTTGACTTCATCTGCGTATTGATATATTATCTCAACACTGAATTGAGATTATGTATCACCTGGCTCCATATTCAGTGGGCCTGAAGGAACGATGTCCCTGGCTTTTAATCTGTCTACACGGGCGAAGGTTCCCACCACGTCTGATGAATGTCAGCCGGATGAGTCTGCTGATCAGGCGCTGGCTGCCCTGGACGTGCGCGATCTGAGCGCCGGGTATAACGGCGACTTGGCACTCGAAGGCATTGCGTTTGCCGTCCAACGTGGCGAGCGAATCGCGCTGGTCGGGCCAAACGGCGCAGGCAAATCCACACTGCTCAAAACGCTGATCGGACTGCTGAAACCGGCGCGAGGCGAGATTCGCATTCACGGGGACGCTTCGCGGCAGGCCATCTCCGCCCACGTGGCTTACGTCCCGCAGTTTGGGGAGATCGATTGGGACTTCCCGGTTTCGGTCTGGGATGTGGTGATGATGGGCCGGACGCGGCATATAGGCTGGTTCCGGCTGCCCCTGCCCGGCGGCAGGCACGCGCTGGCCGTTCAGCAGGCGCTGGATCGCGTCGGGCTACTCCCATACGCCAATCGCCCGATCAACGAACTCTCTGGTGGGCAAAAGCGGCGCGTCTTCGTGGCGCGGGCGTTGGCCCAGCAGGCTGACATTCTGCTGCTCGACGAGCCGTTTGCGGGGGTCGATGCGCGCGCACAGGACGCTCTGATGAAAGTGCTCGACAGTTTACAGTGTGATGGCGTGACGGTTATCCTGGCGACGCATGACCTCTCGCTGGCATCCAGCCAGTTTGACCGCGTGCTGCTGCTGAATCGAACGATGGTCGCTTACGGCAGGCCCGCCGAAGTCTTCAGCGCGGAGCTGCTGGCGCAGACCTATGGCGGCCAACTGGCGATCCTGGGCAGCGAAGGTCGGGTCATTGTCGTCGCCGACCAGCACGAGTAAACAGCTATGCAAGACCTTTTCAACCACCTGATTGGCGAGCCGCTCAGTTTCCCTTTTATGCAGCACGCACTTCTGGCCGTGATCCTGATCGGCATCGTGGCCGGAGTTGTCGGCAGTTACATTGTCGTGCGAGGCATGGCCTTTTTTGCCGACGCGTTGGCTCACGCGGTGCTGCCCGGCGTGGCGATTGCTTACCTGAGCGGTGGCATCAATGGGCCGCTGCTGCAAGGTGCATTCGTGATGGGTGGCCTCAGCGCACTGGTCATCGGCCTCCTGACACGCGGCGGTAAGCTCAAAGAGGACACCGCCATTGGCATCGTGTTTACGACCATGTTGGCCCTCGGCATTGGCATCATGTCAATTGGTGGGTCACGTGCCGTCGATTTGAACCACGTATTGATCGGCAACATTCTGGCAATTGGCGACGGCGACCTGGCGGTGATAGTGGTGGCTGGCGGTGTTGTGCTGCTGCTGGTGGCAGTCTTCTACAAAGAACTGCTGCTGAACGCTTTCGACCCGGCGCTGGCCCAGGCGCTCCAACTGCCAGGCGAGGGGCTGCGTTACCTGTTACTGTTGATGATGGCCCTGACTATCGTCATCTCGCTCCAGGCGGTGGGCGTCGTGCTGATTGCTGCCCTGCTGGTGACGCCCGCTGCCGCTGCCCTGCTGCTGACACGGCGTCTGCACAGCATGATGCTCGTGGCTGCGCTGATCGGGGCGGGTGGGGGTGTGCTGGGCCTCTTCTTCTCGTGGCACCTCAACGTCGCGCCGAGTGCAGCCATTGTGGTGACCATCAGCCTCCTCTTCCTCGTGATCTTCCTGCTGGCGCCACAGCGAGGTCTGTTGTGGGCGCACAGGCAACGTTCGTCGGCCAACAGCCAACCCGAATAGACCGTTGGCCGAAGGATTAACAATTCCGAATCATTGACGGGCCAGCGGACAGGGACTACAATTTTCAAGACGGTATCACCCAACATAGGGATGTCATGAGTGACCACTCCCCCTGATAAAACTGGGGGCTTCTCAGGCTACGCATGAGCCAGTGCTCTACGTTAACGCCTGACGGCTCAGTCCAAGCCGACTTGGTCATGCGCCTTGACAACGTTTCAAGTCTTACGTGCAGGACTACCCTGCACAGCCGCTAAACTCGAAGTTGGTCAGGAGCGGTGTGACCATGCCCGGTAGGGCCAAAGTTGAGAGAGGATAACGCAGAAAGGAGACAGGCGCAAATGCCCACTGGGCCTGTACCCGGTGTCCCCTTTGCGCGAATTCTATGGCTGAAAAACGTGCGCTAATCGTTGATGACGACACTGCCAACTGCGCAATTTGGGAACTTGTTCTGAGCGAAAAAGGCTACGCGGTTGACATTGCCGAAGACATCGAGACGGCCCGCGCCTACGTGAACGATGATGTCTCGCTCTATCTGGTCGATTACCACCTGCCAGATGGGCGGGGGACGGAGATTGTCAGGCAGGTGCGGGGCAGCTACCCGGCCAGCCTGGTGGTCATGGTGTCGATGGACGACGACGCCGACGTGATCCGTGAGGGAATTCGAGCCGGCGGGAACGTCTTCATGGTCAAGCCGACCAGCCCGTCGGTGATGGGCCAGCTCTTGAACGAGATCGAATCCGGCGACCTGAACGCCAGCGCCCGCCAGTTGATCAACCGGCACGGGCGGCGGACCTACCCCTTGAGAACAAGCTAACTACGCTTATTCACACCTCGACCTTCGGGCGGGCCGGGTCTTGACTACGCCATCGCCCCCTGCGGGAAAGCGTTCTCGATAGCCTCACGCGGCGAGATGCGGTCATGGATCACGGCGTTGAACGCCCTCATAGCTGCGGTGATGTTCTCATTGCCCCAGATGTTCCGCCCGATGGTTGCACCCCGAACACCTGCTTCCATCGCGTCGGCCATCGTGCGCAGCCCTTCTTCGAGTGTGGATGTTTTCGGGCCGCCTGCCACCACCAACGGCACGGGGCAATCTGAAACGATCTGCGCTTCGGCACGGATGTCGCCGCAGTACGGCGCTTTGATCACGTCCGCCCCGACCTCACTGATGCAATGCACAGCCCAGGCAATATCCTCCGGCGTATACGAGATGCGGCTCAAGTCCTCCGGGTCGCGTGGGTAAACATGGCAGATCACGGGCAGTTCGTAGCGGGTCGCCTCGCGCACAGCATCCGCAATCTTGCGCAGATAGGCTGCCTCGGTGTCCCCTCGCATGAAGGCGACAATGGCATAGGCGTCTGCGCCAAGCCGGATCGCGTCTTCGGGCGTGGCGATCAATTCTGAAGCCGAATCATTGGGCCGGACAACGCTGCTTTGCAGGATCAACGGCACAATCCCGGCATATTTCCCCCACAGCGCCAGCGCCATTCCTTTGTGGATGGTGACCGCATCGGGCCGTCCGGCCATCACGGCGTCGAGCGTTTGCGGCAGATGGCGCAGGCCCGGGGGAAGTCCTTCGTTGTAAATCGGAAAGTGATCGATGGCGGCTGAACACAGGCGGCCCGATGGGTGAGCGAAAAGTCGGTTCAACCGGACTTGCTTACCGAGACTCATTGCGACGATCCCTTCTCTCGCCAGTCAGTGCTCCTGAAGTGCCCAAAGCTGCTGATTATAGCACGGCCCAGCCCAGGTGAACGAGTTCGCGGGCACAAAATTCGGTACGATGTGAGATACTCTCACATCGCAACCCGCCTTGCGTATTTTCACCAAAGTCCAGTTAAACCTGTCGCGTTCAAGAGGCTTTCTAATCTCAGCCGGGGTTCGGTTCGGGGCTACAACTGGCGAATCATTAACTGTCTGATCTCCCCCGCAGCCCTGCCCGCAGCGACGCGCATGACCTCCCGGTAGTTGCTGCCCGGCGTCAGGCTGCCTAGCACCGACGCATGGCGCGCGCCCGTGCAGGTCGGGATGGTTCCACTGCGCCCGTGCACCAGTTGGTAGCCAAGCAGGGCAAAGGCAATCGCCTCTTTCGCGTCGGGCGGTAAGCCGAGCGCATCCGTCGTGCGCAACGCCAGATCGGGCAGCGCGGCTTTGAAGCGCTGTTCGAGCATCGTCATCAGCGTGCGGTTGTGGATGCCGCCACCCGATGCATACACCTCGCGGGCATGCGGCGCGAAGTCCCTGAAGGCATCGACGATGCTCTGCGCGGTGAAGGCGGTCAGGGTCGCCATGCAGTCGGCGGCGTCCAGTCCACGCGCCAGCACCTCCTCGGCAAAGCCGGGGCCGAACAGTTCCTTGCCCGTCGATTTGGGCGGGGCCAGCTTGAAATAGGGATGCGCCATCAACTCGGCCAGCACACTCTCGTTGACCTTACCCCGTGCAGCCCACGTCCCATCCACGTCGTAGCGCAGTTTGCCGCCGGAGAGCCTGGCGGCGGCGTGGTCGATCAGGGCATTGGCCGGGCCGGTATCGAAGGCGAACGGCTCCATGCCCGGCACGACGACGGTCATGTTGCCAATCCCGCCCAGGTTGAGCATCGCGCACGGCGCATCTGTGCCCGCCAATAACAGCACGTCCAGCAGGCTGACCAGCGGCGCGCCCTGCCCGCCCGCCGCGATGTCGCGTGGACGAAAATCGGCAGCAGTCGTAATCCCGGTGCGCTCCGCGATCACGGCAGGCGCGCCCACTTGCAGCGTTGACAGCGCGCGCTGCCCCTCGACCAGATGATAAACCGTCTGCCCGTGCGAGGCGATCAGATCGGGGCGAATACCGGCCCGCTCGCCGATGGCATGGGCCGCCGCCGCGAATGCTTCCCCGACGGCAAAGTTGATCTCGCACACGGCGCGCACGCTGCCCCGTTTGGGCGGCAGCATGGACAGCAGCGCCGTCCGCACCCGATCCGGGATGGGATGACTGTCCGTCGTCAGGATCGACGCCCGAAGCGTCTCGCCCTCCTCCTCGAAGCGGACGAGCGCCCCCTCGATGCGATCCACCGACGTACCCGAAATCATGCCCAGGACGATCATAGCAGTGTTCTCTTTAATTCCCCCTCTCCGCTTCGCAGAGAGGGGGTCAGGGGGTGAGGTAAATGCCGCTAATTCGCGGCGGTGGTCGTGACGCGGGCCGGGTGCGTGCCCTCGTAAGCCGAGATGGCCGCGTCCAGGTCCATCAGGTAGCCAAGCTGGTCAACGCCTTGCAGCAGGCAGCGCCGGGCAAAGCCGTCGATGGGGAACTTGACGGCACGGCCATCGGGCAGCGTCACTGTCTGCTTTTCCAGGTCAACCGTTAATGTTGCGGCAGGGTCTTCCTGGGCGATGCTCAACAGTTGGCGGTGCGTTTCCGCGTCCACCTGGATCGGGAGCAGGCCGTTCTTGAGCGCGTTGCCCTTGAAGATGTCCGCGAAGTAGGTGCTGATCACCGCCTTGAAGCCGAAGCCTTGCAGCGCCCAGGGGGCATGTTCGCGCGAACTGCCACAGCCGAAATTGTGGCCCGCCAGCAAAATCTGTGCACCTTTCGCTTCGGGCTTGTTCAGCGGGAAATCCGGGCGCGGCTGGCCGTTGGCGTCGTAGCGCCAGTCCGAGAAAAGCTGTTCGCCCAGGCCCTGCTTGTTGGTCGTCTTCAGGAAGCGGGCCGGGATGATCTGATCGGTGTCGATATTTTCCGTCGGCACGGCGACGAAGGTGCTGCTAAAGGGCTTAAACGGTTCCATAGACGGTTTCCTTCAACATGGTGCGGACGTCGGTCACGACGCCGTTGACGGCGCTGGCGGCGGCGGTCAGCGGGCTGGCGAGGAAGGTACGCCCGCCCTTGCCCTGCCGCCCCTCGAAATTGCGGTTGCTGGTGCTGACAGCGTACTGTCCCGGCGCAAGCTGGTCGCCGTTCATGGCGATACACATGCTGCAACCCGCCTCACGCCATTCCGCACCCGCCGCCTTGAAGATTTCGTGCAGCCCTTCGGCTTCGGCCTGCTTCTTGACCTGCTGCGAGCCGGGCACGACCAGCATCCGCACGTTGGGAGCGACCCTGCGATCCCGCAGGAATTCGGCAGCCAGGCGCAGGTCGGAGATGCGCGAATTGGTGCAGCTACCGATGAACACCACGTCAATCGGGTGGCCGATTAGCGGCTTGCCTGGCTGCAAGTCCATGTACTTTAGCGCCTTGTCCAGCGATTCGCGCTGGCTCACGTCGCGGATGTCCGCCGGGTCGGGGATGCGCCCGGTGATCGGCATCCCCATGCCGGGGTTCGTGCCGTAGGTGATCATCGGTTCAAGCGCGTTGGCGTCCAGCGTAATTGATGTGTCGTAAGTCGCGCCTTCATCCGAGGGAAGCTGCCGCCACGCCGCAACGGCCTGCTCCCAGGCTGCGCCCTTCGGGGCGTGCTGCCGCCCGCTGACGTACTGGAAGGTCGTGTCGTCAGGCGCGATCAGCCCGGCGCGCGCTCCGCCCTCGATGCTCATGTTGCAGATCGTCATGCGCTGTTCCATCGTCAGCGCGCGGATCGCCTCGCCCGTATACTCGAAGACATGGCCCGTCCCGCCGCCGATGCCGATCCGGGCAATCAGGGCCAGGATGATGTCTTTGGCCGAGACGCCGGGCTGCAACCGTCCGTTGACGCGCACCTCGAACGTTTTGGGCTTGTTCTGGAGCAGGCATTGGGTCGCCAGCACATGCGCGACTTCGCTCGTGCCGATGCCGAAGGCCAGCGCGCCAAATGCGCCGTGCGTGCTGGTGTGGCTGTCGCCGCAGACGATGGTCATGCCCGGCTGCGTCAGGCCCAGTTCCGGGCCAATGACGTGGACAATGCCCTGTTTGTCGCTGCCGAGCTTGTAGAGCGGAATGCCGAACTCGGCGCAATTGGCCTCAAGCTGCGCCAACTGCGCGGCGGCCATCGCATCCACAATCGGAATGTCGTGGGGTGTGGTCGGCGTGCTGTGATCCATCGTCGCCACCGTGTGATCGGGGCGGCGCACACGCAGCCCTTTCTCGCGCAGCGTCGAAAAGGCCTGCGGTGAGGTGACTTCGTGTACCAGGTGCAGATCGATGTAGAGAACAGCAGGCGAGTCGGCGCTCTCCGGCACGACGACGTGCTGATCCCAAATCTTCTCGAATAGCGTGCGGGGCTGTGCCATAAACGACCTCGGAATGTGTCAGCTTCTGCTTGAGTGGGTCACAAGCATACAACGGATGCGGGCCTGTTTCAACCGTGACTTGGAATTTTGTGGCAGGTTCCCGGTTGTGCAACTGCCCAAACCGTCAGCATCGTTGGGCAGAAAATCGCTGGCCTGTCCTGAATATTTTAAGCGCCCCGGTTCTCCGCTATAATCGCCGTGCTGGAAACTGGACGGGTACGCGGGGTTTGCCACTAAAGGGTTCTGAGTATGCAACCGATTCAACTGTTCGTTCCGACCTTCCGCATCGACGAAACACTGGACGCCATCCGCGAGTGCCTGGAAAAAGGCTGGACGGGCCTGGGTTTCAAGACAGTGCAGTTTGAACAAGCCTGGAAAGACTATACAGGGCTGCCCTACGCGCATTTCTTGAATTCGGCCACGTCGGGCATTCATCTGGCATTGGCGCAGCTCAAGGCTGAACACGGCTGGCAGGATGGCGACGAGATCATCACCACACCGCTTACCTTCGTCTCCACCAATCACGCCATTCTGTACGAGAACCTGACGCCGGCTTTTGCTGACGTGGATGAAACCCTGTGCCTGTCTCCGGAGTCGGTGGAGAAACACATCACGCCCCGCACCCGCGCCGTGATTTTCGTGGGCATGGGCGGCAACCCCGGCCAATACGACGCCGTGCGCGATCTATGCCGGGCGCGCGGTCTCAAGCTGATCCTCGACGCGGCTCACATGACCGGGACACGGCTGCATGGCAGGCACATCGGCCACGACGCCGACGCAGCGGTGTTCAGCTTCCAGGCGGTGAAGAACCTGCCGACTGCCGACTCTGGAATGATCTGCTGGCCGACGCCGGAACTGGATGCTGCCGCCCGCAAATGGTCGTGGATGGGCATTAACAAGGATACCTACGCGCGCACCAGCGGCGGCGGTAGTTATAGCTGGTACTACGATGTGGAGACGGTGGGCTACAAGTATCACGGCAATTCGATCATGGCCGCCATCGGCCTGGTGGCGATCAAATACGTGGACGAGGACAACCGCTATCGCCGCCAGATCGCCGCCTGGTACGACGAATTGCTGGCCGAGGAGTCGCACATCAGGCGTATCCCGATGGCCCCCGACTGTGAGCCGTCACGCCATCTCTATCAGGTGCTGATCGATGACCGCGACGAGGTGGTTTCTGCCCTGAACAGGGCGCAGATTTATCCGGGCGTCCACTACCGGGATAATACGCTGTACAACATGTATCGCGCCTCGCATGGCACGTGCCCCAACGCGGCCTATGCCAGCGATCACCTGCTGTCGCTGCCCATCCACCTGCGACTGACCCGCGAGGACGTGGAGCGCGTGGCACAGGAGTTGAAGGCAGCCGTCCGGGAGCGCGTCTATTGACCTGACCCTGCTGGCTAATGAGCGTCACGCCGCTTGCGCTTCCGCCAAGTTAAACTAGAATCGGTGACTGTAACGGGTCTGGAAGGAGCCAAGCGATGACGAATCGTAACGATAGCGGCGATCTGCGCAGCAGCCTGATTACCGACGACTTTGAAACCGAGTTCGGTGTCAGGGAAGTCCAGGCGCAGGAGGTCAGCGAGGGCCGCATCTTTGGGCTTACTGCAGGTGAGCGCATGATCCTGTCCATCATTCTGTTCCTGGCGGTCACGGTGCTCGGCGTTGCGCTGCTGTTCGCCACCAACACGATTGTATTGCGCTGAAGTCGCTTCAAACCGAAGCGGGCATCGGTCTCGTGATGCCCGCTTTGCGTTCCGCTGAACCTGACGCCGTTACAGCCGGAAGCCCGATACGGGGAGCCTGGCAATAAGCTGCGCCAACGCCTCCCTGGATAGCCCTGATAAGCCCGCCGCCTGCTCCATTGAAATCTCGCCGTGACGCAGCAGTTCAAGCGCTGCCATGACGCGATCCGCTTGTAACCCTTTGAAATAGCCCTGCGCCTCAGCCGCGACCAGATCAGCGCCTACGGTTGGAACAGGGGAACCGTTTTCTCCACAATCGTGGTGGGCCAACATATCGCTCCACGTCCTCATCACTCTGGCATAATCACATGTCCATACATGGTGTACCACAGGATTGCCAGGCGTCTGGGCAGCGTGGGCCGCGCGTAGGCGATTTGATTCGGCTTGTTTAGACGGGATATTGAACTTTTTTACGAAGTCGGCTGATCTCGCTCTCGAAGATGCGGCGCAAGATGGCAATCGCGGCGGCATAGGTCGGCTCGATGCCCGCGTAGCTCAGGCTGCCTGCACCCAGGTTCTTGCCCTTACTGAGCGGCGTATCGCTGGCATAGTGGATGAAGCCCACGTCGAACGGCACGATATACAGGTTGACGATCTCGTTGACCGGGTGGCGCTGGGGCCGCACCATCTCGTAGATCGCCGACAGGTACGGGCCAGCCTCCATCTCGATGATGGTGTAGCCTTCGCGGTAGAACACGTCCATGTAGCGGGGATTTTGCAGGAACGTGCCGCGCGCCGTGACGGCCTTCTGGTTATCCAGCACGCTGCCCATCTTCAAGTTCGGGGAAAGGTCAGCGGCCCGGAAGCAGTTGCCAAAAAGGTAGGTGTTCTGGCTGTGTTCGTCATGAACAACGTTCGGCAGCGTCACGTCGCCAATGCGTCCGTTGAGTGTGGCCGCTTTGCCCATCACGTACACGCCGCAGACGGAGCGCACCATTTCCGCGATCTTGGACAGCACCTGGTAGGCAGCCATGCCGAGCGGATAGTCAATGTTGACAATCACGGCGTCACTTTCGTCCAGAGCACTGACGTCAAGCCGCTGGCAGAGGCGTGGATCGAGCCAGTCGGGTCGCAGCCGGTTCAGTTCGATCACCTGCGCTTCGATGTCAAAGCCCTGCGCCGGGAAAATGCGGGTGATTCCACAGGCTTTTTCGTCTTCGGCTTTGCGCGCAGCGACGCTGTGCCCCTCGGTCTGGATGTAGCGGCGCAGCGCGTAGTAGACGAAATTCTGTTCGGCCTCCGGGTTTTCCAGCCGTTGGTACTCCCGCAGCAGTTCAGGCGACGCACCGGACTTGACGAATTCGGAAAGACGGGGCGACTCCCGCAGTGCAAAGCCGGTGAGCAGATTGACCATTGCATGGGGATTGCTGGACACAAAGTAGACCGGGCGCTCGTCCAGCCGGACGTGATGCGCGCCGCGCTGCACCCGCCGCCACCAGTCGGATGTCGCGCGCTGGTAGTTGGACAGGCTGCCCGCCAGCAGCCGCAGCGAGAAGCGCTTCGGGCGGCTGGCGATGGCTTGCAGTGTGGGCAGGAACGAGTCGCCCCAGGCCAACTGGAGCCGCTTCAAATCCTGGGGGGCTACCGACAGTGCATGGGCCAGAGACGCAAACGCCTCTTGATCGGTGGATCGCCCCTGAATGAGCACATCCAACGAGGATCGGGCGGGTGGCGGCTGTAGCAGGTAGTGCAGCTTGTTCCATTCGATCTGGTAGGCGGTCAGAATCGGGATCAGGTCGTCGATGTCGGAGCGGCTGGCGATGTAGGCGGCCAGGGTTTGCGCGCCATCGTAGACCATGTGGCGGCGGCGGCCCGGCGCGACGACACGCTGCCACTTCTCAATCGAAGGGTAACCGTGCTGCCGGTAAACGTCGTGGGTCTGGCCGAGCACAACCAGCCGCACGTCTACAATGCACTGCGGCAGTCGCAGGCTCGAATAGATCAAGGCGGAAATGTCTGGCTGCGGATCGCGCGCGCCGATATGCAACGACGACTCCATACCCATGTGCGTCTCGACCAGCGCGTCAAGCTGAATGGCATCGCTGGAACGCAGCAGGGAATAGTAGGTTCGGATGTAGAGTTCAATTTCCTCGCTGCCTGTCTTGGGGACGGTTCGATCCATGAGGTCTGGCCCCGCTTGAGTTTTAACCTTGTTTTTGTTACCTTTGGCAAGATAGTGTAGCACGCGCCTGTGTTAAGGGGCGTTAAGCAGTCCGGGGCTGATGAAGATACCGAGGTGATGGAATGGTTATCCGCCCGAAGCTCTATCGCAGCAACGAGTTCCTGGCGCTGGAAAGTCTGCCGGAAAATGCGGGCCGCATCCTGGAACTCGTCAACGGGGAGATCGTGGAAAAATTGCCGAGCTTCAAACCCTCCAAACTGACTATGCGCATTGGGCACTTTCTTCTGAGCTTCGCTGACGACTTGGGACATGTGACCGGTGCAGATGGTGGGTACGTGATGTCCGAAACGGATGTCTTTAACCCTGACGTGGGCTACATCTCAAAAAAGCGCCTGCCTGTTTTGCCGGAGCGCGAAGTCCCCGTGCCGCCCGATCTAGCAGTTGAGGTCAAATCGCCAACCGATACAAAGCGCGCCCTGCGGCTCAAAGTGGAAAGATACCTGGCGGCGGGCACACGGCTGGTCTGGTTGGTTTTTCCAGAGGAACGAGTCGTCGAGGTCTACACGCCATCCGAGGATGTTCATACCGTTGGCATTGACGGCCTGCTCGACGGCGGTGATGTGTTGCCAGGCTTCACGTTGAAGGTTAAGGACATCTTTGCAGGACTCGATTGACGTTCACCGAGACATTCACCAGGCACTCGCCCCTTGTTCAGAGGATCGGATCAGGCGTAAAGTGAGCGTACTGTAATGGGTGAAAAACCGGAAATGCGAACCAACATAGGCCACACTGACGCCAAACTCCCGAAGGTGGCCCCTCCCCCGCCGCCATTGCCCGACCCCGAACCCTTGCCGCCCTGGGCGCTGCGCCGTCCGGTGCTGGCGCTGTGGTACATCCTTTCACGGGCGGGCGATCATGGGCGGTTTACCCCGTTTCGCCGTCTGACGCACATCACTCACCACATCTATCTCGGTGGGCAGATCAGCCTTCGCGGCTGGAAAACGCTGGAAAAATGGGGCGTGCGTGCCCTGGTCAACATGCGCGTGGAATGGGATGATCGCAAACTGGGCATTCATACGCCCTATTATCTCTGGCTGCCGACCATTGACGGGACGCCGCCCACAGTCGAACAGCTTGCGCGCGGCGCCAGATTTATCCACGAGCAGACCCTGGCGAACCGGCCCGTGTACGTTCACTGCGCGGCGGGGCTTGGCCGCTCGCCCACCCAGGTGATCTGCTACCTGATGACGCGCGGCATGACCATCGAAAATGCTATCAGGTTTGTAGAACTGCGCAGACCATTCATCACCCTCAGCGAGAAGCAAAAGCTGCGCCTGGTGGAGTTCGCGGCCTATATTGCCAAGATGGGCATCGATTACAGTGAGGACGCTTTTGTTGACCCGGCCAGGCACCAGACGGAAGCCGCCGTCGATGTCCCGGCCCTCGGCAAGGACACGTGAGTTTGCTCAGTGGTGACCGTTGGAGAGAATGAAGCGCTCGACGGCCATCGCCAGCCCATCCTCGGCCACCGTCCCCGTGACCCACTGCGCGATCTGCTTGACCGCGTCGGGCGCGTCGCCCATTGCCACGCCCACCCCGGCAGCCTGAATCAATGGCGCGTCGTTATAGCCGTCGCCAACGCCCATGACCTGCGAGAGCGGGATCGAGAGGTGTTCGGCTAGTTTCTGGACGCCAACGCCTTTAGTGATGCCGCGCCGGATGATATTGGCGAATCCGGCGGACGTACCCGGCGCGGTGGCCCAGCCGATCTCGATGTCCTCCGCGTACTGCTCGCCCATCGCATTGACACGCGCCGTCTCGTCGTCGTTCAGGGTCAGGCTCTCCATTTTGGTGACGTACTCGTGCTCGACGACCTCAGCCAGCGGCGCGATGATGGGTGGAACTCGCATGACTGCAAAGTGAATGCGGCTGTGCTCGGTCTCACGTTCCACGTAGTAGCGTTCCCCGACATAGACTTCCAGATGGATGTTGGCCTGCTGCGCATAACGCACCAGATTCCGCGCCACCGGGCGCTCAATGCCCAGGTGCACCAGGACATTGCCCGTCGCCGGGTCGGCAATCGTCGCCCCCGCATCGAAGATATGAAAGCCCGGCAGCCCAAGCGCCTCGGTGTATTGTCGCGCTCCGAACATGGATCGCCCGGTGCACAGTGCCACCTGAACGCCGCGCCGTCGCGCTTCGGCCAATGCACGCTCCACACGCGGGCTGACGCGCCGATCTGCGCCCACCAGGGTTCCATCCACATCCACAACCAGCAAGCGAATCGGCGGCGAAACTGGCGATTGTTCAATCATTGATGAGTTCTCCAGCGTCAACGAAATGCTGCAATCATAGCGCGTTGAGGGCAGCTGCGCTTTTGGAACTTTGCCGTGCTACGCGCGGCGTCCTTTGTCCGTTACAATTCGGTTAGCCGCGCAACCAAATGCCCTGGTTATACGTTGTAGGGGTATATAATGCCTTTCGATTCATGGACCTCACCCCGGGGCCTCCTCTCCACAAAATGGCTGAGGGGTTGAGGATCAGGCAAACAGTGGGGGAGTTTTGGCAGAACGCAAAGCGATCAATCCCTGGCTGATCTTCTTCCTGATCTGCGTTCCGATCTTTATCGGCTCGGTGGATTTGACCTCGATTGTCGTGGTGCTACCCCAGGCCACGCTCGATCTGCTCGGCCCGAAGGGACTGTACAAGGCGGACCAGGCGCTGTGGGCGGTCACGGCCTATCTGCTGGCCTACACGTTGAGCCTGGCGCTGGTCGGGCGTCTGAGCGACACGCTGCCGCGCAAACGTATCTTCCTGGCGTGCATCGCCATTTTCATCGTCGGCTCGCTCTGGGCGGGGATGGCGACAGAACTGCCGCTGACGCTGCTCAAGGTACTCCCCATCTGGCCCGATCCGGACATGCTGGCCCTGATCTCGCTGGTGATCGGGCGTATCGTACAGGCCATTGGCGCAGGTGCAAGTGTCTCGGTAGGCATGGCGCTGGTTGGCGATGTGTTCCCGCCCGAAGAGCGCGCCGAGCCGATCAGCCTGATCGGGGCCATTGACTCGCTCGGTTGGGTGGTCGGCAACCTGTACGCGGGCCTGATGCTGCAAGTCCTCCCGTCATGGCGCTGGCTGTTCCTGATCAATGCCGGGATCGCCCTGGTGTCGCTGGTACTGGTCGTCGTTGTGCTGCGCCGTGTCAAGACAGAGAGCAGCACAGGCCGCTTCGATTGGGCCGGAGCGCTGACCTTTGCCGCCGCGTTGATCGCGCTGACGGTGGGCATTGAGACGTTCAAAGACCCATCTTTGGGCGCTTACGTGCTGGTCGGTGGCAGCCTGGTCCTGGCGGTGGTGTTTATCTGGCTGCAACTGCGCACCCGAAACGGGTTGTTCGACATGGCCTTTGTGCGCCAGCCGGAAGTGCGTGCCGCCTTGCTGACCAACCTGATCGTCGGCTTTGGGCTGATCCTGATGGTGGCAGGCGTGCCGCTGATCGTCAATCTGCGCGCCGTGTTCCTGCGCGGCGAAGGATTGCTGACGGGCGCGCTGCGGGCCGGAATCACGCTCTGCGCCCTGACCGTGCCGTTGATCGTGGCCGTGCTGGTGGGCGAGGGGCGCTACCGCCGGATCGGGGCAGCGATCCCGGTTGCCATCGGGCTGACGCTGGCGCTGCTTGGCTTCCTGACTGCTGGCTTCTGGACGTACACCGCCCCCACTTACGTGATCGCGCTGCCTCTGGCACTGGTCGGAGTCGGCCTGGGGCTTACCATTGGCCCACTCAGCCTGGTGGTGGTCGATGCAGCGGAAGCCTCGGCGCGTGGCCTGGCCTCGTCGCTGGTCTTGACGATGCGCCTGCTCGGCATGACCTTTGGCACGCCGCTGGCCGCCTCATTGACTATCAAGCTGGCGAACGATTGGGCCTCTGAACGCGCGGCGGACATGGGCACGTTCTACGACATCGCCCGTTCCATGCTCATCCCGCCGATGGCAACCGACGCGCTGGCACGGGTCATGCTGGTCGGGGTTGCAGCCTGCGCGGTGGGACTGATCGCGTTTTATTTTGGGCGCGCCCGGCGAGCGGTGCAAATTGGCCTGGGGCCGCGCGCCATTCTGCACGGCTTCGCCTCGCTGATCTCGGTGATCGTGGTCGTCGGCGCGCTGGCACTGGTCGATTCGTATACGACGCCGACCATTCTGCACAACCCGATTGCACAGCAGCTTCCGCCCAACGTCACCTTTTACGCGGCGCTGAACATTCAGCAGTTGTTCCTGCAAAACACGCGCCGTCCTCTGGAAGCCGTTGTCAGGCTGCTGAACAACACCTCGTCGCCATCTTCATCTGCCCAACCCGACTCCGCCGCGCCCGCCGCACCTGCTGCGCCATCCGCACAAAGCAGCGACTCGCCAGCGGATAGCATCATCAAATCGCTGTTCCGGGTGCGCACGTGGACGCCGCAAAGCTATCGGGCCTTCTGCGTGAACGATCTGCCGGAAGATCAGTGGCAGCGCTGCTTCATCGATGGCCTGTTAAGCTGGATCGGCCCGCAGGCGGCCTTTGCGCTGCTGCCTCGCACCCGCAGCAGCGACGACTATCTGTTCGCATTCCAGGCCACCAACCGCAACAATGCCATCCAGTTTGCGACCAACCTGGCAACGGCCCTTGGCGAAAAGGAGCCGGTGGAGGCCGGGCCGAACGTGCGCGTGTTGACGCTCAACGGCGGTACACCCGATGAGCGGCGGCTGGCGATCACCGAAGCCTACGTGCTGATCGGAACGCCCAAAGCCGTGCAATATACGCTCAATCACGGTGAACTTTCGCTGGCCGACCAGCCCGAATACAAGGCGATTACGGCACAGCTTCCACCCGTCGATTTCGCCACGTTTTACATCCGTTCCAGCAACTTCCAGACCGACCTGGAACCAGCGCTGAACAGCCTGTTTCAGAGCAATGTGGTCGGCGTCGTATCGCGGATGGTCGGGCGCGTTTCCTCACTGGCCTTCACACGCAACACCAGCGCGCCAACGCTGATGGGGGTGGCGCTGCGCGTGGACGAGCGCCAATTGATGCTTGACCTGGTGGCAACCTTCCCGTTCAGCCTGCAAAAGCTGAACGCACTGCCCGTTTCCAGCGCGTTGCTACACATGGTTCCCGATAAGGCCAGAATGTGGGCAGCCACGAATTTGAACATTGCCGGGATCGCCCGCGAGTTCAACCTGATCGATGCCCTGAACCTGGTTGCCACCAGCGGTGAAAGCACCGATCTGCGCACGCTGCTCAGGAACCCGCTCTCACAAAATTTTATCGGCGGGTTCGGGCGCACCCTGCAAAACGTCCTCACCTACGCGCAGGGCCAGGTCATGGTAGTCATGCTGCCCCCGGCTGACCCCACGAAAGCGACAGGCAGTATGGCCCTGGTGCTGCCCCTGGCCGACAAGGAAAATACCAGAGCCGTCGCCGCCATCAATGCGCTCCGGGCGCAAATGCAGTTGGTCGGTGGCCTGTCGGGGATGTTCAGCGTCGAGGCGGAGCCACAGCCGGGCGGCGGGGAGATCGTCAGCGTGCGCGGCAAGGCGTTGGGGGACGTGTTACCGCACGGCTTCCAGTTCACGCTGACGCCTGACAACCTGCTGGTTCTGACGGCGGGCGACGATCTGCCGACGGTGCTCTCGGCGCTCAAAAGCGGTGGGCCGAACGCTACCCAGGTTGCCGCCATGCTGCCGGATCGGTTCCTGTACGCCTATGCCGATCCGTCCACACCAGCGCAGGATGTCGGCCTCACGGCCTCGTTGGGCGGGCAGATCCGGCGGCAAGCGTTCTACCTGAACGTCGTGCTGCGGACGAAGTAGCGAGCGCCGAATTCAGCAGCGCTCTACCACTCATTAACGATAAGCGACGACACGATGCTGTCCAGGGTCGCCCGGTACTTTGTCATATCCTGCTTCACTCCATACATGAACAGGAGATAGCTGTATTGCTTTCCCCGGATGGCGATCCGCCAGTGCATCAGGCTGCTTGTTCCTGCCGTTTCATCATAGGTCACGCTGTCGAGCAGGGTGTCCTGGTTGGAGCGGCTGTCGTGGGCAAAATTGTCGAGCACTTCGACGGTGGAGTAGTTCTTAACCATCCTGTCGATTTCAAGCTCAGGATGGTCGGGAACCAGGAAGTCGCTAGATTGCGGCTGAAAGCGCCACAGATAGAAGACAATGACGTGTGTTGATGCCGGGTCTGGCTGGTAAGCACCGAGCCATAGCAGTGGCCCATAGGGGGGCTGATTGTGGATAAACTGGTCTGCCGAGTCGAAAAAGACGGGGGTAAGCCAGCTTGGTGGAGCGATAATTGAGCGAAGGTCGCCATCCAAGACAGGCATCGAAGCCGCCCCTTGCGGCAATGTGATTTGCAGATGGTCAAGGGTGCGTGTGACGGGCATCGCCTGCGTCTGGCTGGAGATGTTGACTCCCGCCTGGTTGAGGGCCAGCACACCCGCCACGAACACGACAAAGAACACGGCGTTGGTGCGCCACAGTGAACGTCCGAAAAACTGGTGGAGGGTCGGCTTGGCCCCCGCTTTGGCCCGCAGCGGCTCGCTGGACAGCGGCAGCCAGCGATACAGCCCGCGCAGGTTCAACAGGTAGGCCAGCACGAGAATGAGGCCAACGGTGGTATCGGCGCCCAGGCCCAGTAACCGGTTACCTGCCGAGAGGTCTGCGGCGGTCTGGCCTACCGAGGTCGCGGCAGCCACAGGCGCAGTCGTGCCAGCACGGGTCAGTGCTGGCAGAACAAGCGCCATCAGCACAATAGCCGCCAGCCCCAATAAACTCACGGAGAAATTCACCGAGCGCTGCACGATCCCGACGCACAGCCACAGCAGGAACACGCATAACCCAAGCTGGATCAGGTCGCTGATCAGGGCTGCGCTGGACGTTGCTGCGTTGAGGCGCAGATATGGGATGGGCAGCACCAGGCCAAGCACACCAAACAACGCGACAGTCCCATAGAACGACACGATAAAGCGCAGCAGGCTCGCCACGAAGGACACTGAGGGAGACACGACAGGCTGGCGGAAGCTCTCCGGCACAACGTGATAATCCTTCTCCGAGACCGGTTGCCCGCTGTCACCCAGCCACAGTATTTCGGCCATGTCGGCCAGCGCTTTCGGCTGGCGACTGCGGTAGTCCACCCACTGGAAGCGGGTGACAGCGCGTAGCTCTTTTTCGTCCGGTGTGGCGCCGCGAATGCTGGAGGCCACAATGGAGACGGGCTTCTCTAACTGGTTCGATTGCGCTGCTAAAAGGGCTACCGGAGTGACGTTCGAGAGCACCACCAGGTTGTGATCAGCCGTGCCCGCCTCAATGGCCACTTCCGCATACTGGGCTTTCGCCATTGCTCGCCGCACCTGTGCCGCCACTCGTTTATCGGGTGAGGCATAGCTGAGGGAATAGGTCTTGTGCAGTGGCGTAAACTTGACGCCAGGTCGCCGCTTGATGTGGAGCACCCGTTCACGCAGTCGGCGAGGCCCCTGGCCCAGCGGACTCCAGCGGAAGATAGCTGCGGAATAGCCCAATGCCAGGAGGGAAAGCAGCGACCCGATCAAAATGGCCGCATACAAGACTGTCAGGATCGGCACGGCGACCCTGAGAAGCGGATTGGGGTTGGACGCGGCACTCAGGGTAAAGAAGAGTGCCCCAATGGAGAGGAAGGTGGAAAGGGCCAGAGCACTCCTGACTTCCGAATGGACATACTGCCGCGTGGCAAAGCGCCACCAGTAATAGCCGTAGCCCACCATCCCGATCAGAAAGATAAAAGCCAGGCTGAAGGACAGCGGTGCAAGCAGTGCCGCTGAGATCAGGCAACCGGCAGCGATTACCAACAGAGTCAGGAACACGACGAGCACACCGGACGGCATCCGGGTTGGCAGATTGAAGCGATTCGGGCGCGGAGCCTCCTGATGAGCCACCCTGGCGGGAGCCTGTCCTGTTTGCTGCGATTGGAAAAGTTCGACGAGATGCCTGACGCCCTGCCTGAAATTGCCGCGAAAGTCGATGACAGGTAAACCGCGCAGCTCGGGCGGCAGATCGACGGCTTCAAACAATGCCAGAAAGATCGGCTTATTGGCCTTCTGAGCCGTCTCCCACTCGTATCTGACGTTCGGCGAACCGATGGAAGCCCTTGAAGCGACAAGCACCAACGCCTGACAGTTGGCAAGGCCGTTGTCGATGCCTGCCTGCCAGTCTGTGCCCATTTCGAGCTGTTCCACGTCGAACCAGTAAGGTACTTTCAGCGTTGCCAGCGCGTGAGCCAGGGCTTCGACAAAATAAAACTGGATGCGCGAGTAGCTGATGAACAGGTATGGTGAGTCCATCGTTGCCTTCTTATTCTCTTCATAATAGGCCCACAAAACAGGCGCATTGATGATTATATTCAGTTCAGTACTGCGTCAACTACACTGCGCTGCGAACGCCGATCTCGTCCAGGTGTCGGAGCAGATCGGCGGGGTCCTGGTAGACACGGTAGGCCCCGGCGCGTTCCAGTTCCTCCTCGCCGTAACCCCCTGAGAGCAGGCCGACTCCTAACGCCTTCGCCCGGCGCGCCGCCAGCAAGTCCCACACGCTGTCGCCGACCACAACGGACCTGCCGATTGGCACGCCCAGCCGTTCCGCCGCTGCCAAAAAAAGGTCAGGGTCAGGTTTGGCATGTTCGACCAGATCGCGGGTCACGATAGGCACGTGGGCGGGGATGTCGAGCAGATCGAGCACCGGGCGGGCGCTTTCGAGTCGCCCGCTGGTGGCAATCGCCCAGAGGACGCCAGCCCGCGTCAGATAGGCCAGCAGGTCGTGCGCGCCCGGCAGGGGCCGAACCTGCGCCACCAGCCGCGCATACGCCTCGGCATGGAAGCGCTGCAAGCGGGCCGCTTCCTCCGCCGTCACCTGGTGGCCCGTCTCGCGCAGCAGCGCGTTGACGAACAGCCCGCCGCTCATCCCGATCCGGCGGTGGATGCGCCACACGGAAAGCTGGATGCCCGCCTTTTCCAGCGCCTCGCGCCAGGCCAGCACATGCTGGTATACGCTGTCCACCAGCGTGCCATCCAGATCAAAGAGCAGCGCCGATTCGCTGCCGTTTGCCCGTTCACCGTTCTCGACCATGCAATTGCCCCCTTGCGTGTAAAATAGTGACTCGCGTTATCACGCTGAAATTTAGACCACAACCTTAAAGGAGATTTTAAGCGAGATGCACAAAATTACGATGCTCGGTACGGGGCTGATCGGCATGTTCTACACGATGGCGCTGCACGGCCAGCGCAGCCGTGACCAGGTGCAGGTCGTGTACTCCCGCACCGCAGAGCGCGCCGCAAAGTTCGCCAGCGACTGGAATATCCCGAAGACGACGACGGACATGGCTGCCGCCATCAACGATTCGGACACGGATGTGGTGGTGGTCGGGCTGCCCAACCATCTGCACGAGGAAGCAGTCCGGCTGGCGGCGCAGGCGGGCAAGGCTGTCCTATGCACCAAGCCGCTGGGCCGCAATGCTGGCGAAGCGCGCCGGATGCTGGAAGCCGTCGAAAGGGCCGGCGTCTTTCACGGCTACCTGGAAGACCTGGTCTACACGCCCAAGACTCTCAAAGCCGTGCAATCGGTGCGGAACGGCGCGCTCGGCAAGGTGTTGTGGGCACGCTCGCGCGAGACGCATCCGGGGCCGCACAGCGATTGGTTCTGGAACAAAGCGCTGTCCGGCGGCGGCGCGATTGTTGATATGGGCTGCCACTGCATCGAGATCAGCCGCAACTTCATCGGCAAGGAGGTCAGGCCGCTGGAAGTGATGTGCTGGGCCGACACGCAGGTGCACCCCATCGAGGCCGAAGACAGCGCCGTCGGGCTGGTGCGCTACGCCAGCGGCGCGATTGGGCAGTTCGAGGTCAGTTGGACGTTCCGGGGCGGCATGGACCTGCGCGACGAGGTTTCCGGCACAGAAGGCACGATCTGGCTGAACCACTGGCTGCGCACGGGCTACGAGATGTTTACGGCGGTGGGCGAAGGCGGGTACGTGGCGGAGAAAGCGGAAGGCGCGACGGGCTGGCTGTTCCCGGTGGGCGACGAACCCGCCTCGCTGGGCTACGTCCACATGTTCGGCGACATGCTGAACGCCCTGGACGCCGGGCGGAAGCCGATGGAGGACTTCTACGACGGCTACGTGGTCAATGCGATCATCGACGCGGCCTACCGTTCCGCACAGTCAAAGCGCTGGGAGCCGATTCAGCTTGACATCTGGCGCGGCGCTGAGGGCACGACGGGAGAGGTCGAACTGACCAGCTACGACGACCAGCACTACCTGATCAAAGAGGAAAAGATGGCCGATGGCCGCACCAAGCTGATCTTGAAGGAAAAGGCCGGCGGCAAGGTCATCCAGAAGATTCTGGACTCGGCGGGGGCGTAGTGTTGCTGAACCTTATCCCCGCACGCGGAGAGGGGAGAAAGCCGGAAAGGTAAGAGAAAGTCGGCGGTGAATACTCGTGCGCCCGTAACCGCCTTGCATCGGCTCATCGCCTTCATGCGGTTGGGGCGCTATGTGTTCCTGGGCGGCGGCTTTGTCTTCTATGGACTGGGCGCGGCCATTGCCCATTACCTGGGTGTTCCCATCAACTGGACGCTGTACGCCTGGGGACAGGCCATCGTGACGGCGACCCAGTTGATGGTGCATTACGCCAACGACTACTTTGATCTGGCCGCCGACCTCGCCAACCCGACGCCAACGCACTGGTCGGGCGGCAGCCGCGTCCTGCCCGCCGGGGAACTGCCGCCGAAGGTAGCGCTGGTCACGGCGCTGTGCCTGGGTGCGTTTGCGGTGCTCATGTCCGTGCTGCTGGCTGTTGTCGGGCGGCCCGGCCCGGCGGCGCTGCTTCTCCTGGGCATTGCGCTCGCGTGGTTTTACAGCGCGCCGCCCGTCCGATTGCTTGCGCGGGGCGTTGGCGAACTGTGCGCAGCGCTGGTCGTGTCGGTGATGACGCCGCTGGTCGCCTTCGCCCTGCAAGCCGGACGATTGCATCCATTGTCTTTGCTGGCCGTCCTGCCCCTGTTCTGCCTGCAACTCAACATGCTGATCGGCGTCGCCATGCCCGACCTGGAAGGCGATGCTGCGGCTGGCAAACGCACTCTGGTGGTGCGTGTCGGGCGCAGACAGGCGACTCGGCTGTATGCGACGCTGGTCGCGCTGGCCTACCTTTCGCTGCCCCTGCTGGTCGCGCTGGGCCTGCCGGCCCTGGTGGCGGCTGCGCTTGTGCCGGGCCTGCCCGTCGGGCTGTGGCTTTCCTGGCGGATGTGGCGGTGCGCCACAACCGACTCGCCGTGCCCGAACTGGAACGTGCTGGAATTCCTCAGCATCGCCCTGCTGGTGGGCAGCGCCATCGTGGAAGGGCTGGTGTTTGTGGTGCTGTCGATGTAGATGGATTCTAAAGGTGTTGTGTGTTCAAGCCAGCGGTACTGTACAAGGATAGCACACAATACTTTCTTATGTGCCCAGCATGCTTCTTGCCGCTTCGATATACTCCAAACTCTGATGCCGGAAGTACGTGTTGTACAACTCGGCGTAGTGCCCGCCCTGCCGCATCAACGACTCGTGATTGCCCTCCTCGATGATCTTGCCCTGGCGCAGCACGATGATCCGGTCAGCATTCTTGATGGTGCTCAGGCGGTGTGCGATGACGATGGACGTGCGATCTTTGAGCACCGTGTCCAGCCCTTCCTGGATGAGCGTCTCGGTGAAAGGGTCGATGCTGGCCGTGGCTTCGTCGAGGATGAAGATCGAAGGGTTCTGCAACTGAACCCGCGCCAGCGCCACAAGCTGCCGCTGACCCATCGACAGATTGCCGCCCCGTTCGCCCACCTCGGTCTCCAGGCCGTTGGGCAGGCTGGTGATCCAGTCGCCGCTGCCCACCAGCCGGGCAACAGCGGTCACTTCCTCGTCGGATGCGCCGGCTTTGCCGTAGCGGATGTTGTTCAGCACCGTGCCGTCGAACAGAAAGGGCGTTTGCGTGACAATGCCCAGCCGGGAGCGGTAATCGCCCAGGTCAAGTTTGCGAATGTCGTGGCCGTCCACGGTGATCCGTCCGCCCTGGAACTCATAGAAGCGCGCGATCAGCTTGCCGATGCTCGACTTGCCCGACCCGGTGTGCCCGACCAGCGCCAGCGTCTCGCCCGCGTGAATGTGCAGCGAGAAATTCTCCAACACCGGCTCTTTCTCGTTGTAACGGAAGTCCACGTTCTCAAAGCGGATCTCGCCCCGAATCCTGGGCAGTTTCTCGTTGCCCGTCTGCACGACCTTCGGCTCGGCATCCAGGAGCGCAAACACGCGCTCGCTGGCCGCCAGGCCCAACTGAAACTGGCTCCAGAAGGACGCAATGCTCGTCAGCGGGAACCAAAACAGCGCCAGACCCTGGATGAACAGATACCAGCCACCTGCCGAGATCACGCCCTGCTGGGCGCTCCGCCCCCCAAAATAGACCAGGATCGCCGTACCGATCCCGGCCAGGATGTTCAGAATCGGGAAGATACCGCTGAAGACGTAACCCGTGCGCAATCCAATCTGGTACGACTGCCGGTTCACGTCCAGAAACTCGCGGTAAATACTTTCTTCCTGGCGGAAGGTCTTGGCGATGCTGATGCCACTGATCGTTTCCTGCACGTGAGAGCTGACGACGGCCAGGATGCGTCGTTGCTGCGTGATGGTTTGCCGGGCGATGCGGCGGAAGGCCAGCGCACTGACGATGATGAACGGCGCGAGGCCCAGTGTCATCAGGGTAAGCTGGACATTGATGCTGAACAGGTAGCCGATCAGCAGCAGAATCAACAACAGCTGGCTGAGTAAGTCCATCACCAGCGTGACAACCTGCGAGAATGCCTGCGTATCCGATGTGACACGGCTGACGATCTTGCCCGACGGGAACGAGTCATAGAAGGACAGATCACGCCGCAGTATAGCGTCAAAGGCATCCTCGCGCAGTTGCAGCACCACGTTTGCGACTGCCCTGGAAGAGATCGACCTGCGCACGAAGTTAAAAACCCATGAGGCGCAAGCCAGCAGGGTAATGAGCACAGCGATAGTGATCAGGTTGGCGGTGGACGGATCGAGCTGCAACTGGTCAATGCCCCGCGAGATGATGATCGGCAGGCCGGTATCGACGATAGAGGTCAGCACGATCACCAGCGCGACAATGACGATGCGCCTGGCCTGAGGCCGAAAGTAGTCGGCAATGCGGCGGACCAGCTGCCGGTCACTATACGCGCGGTCATAAGCCTCGGCGTCCAGGCCATCCATCAGAAAGCCCATGCGTATTGTCTCCCTATTGTCTGCGCCGCCCGATCCAACAGCCGGGGCGCGCAAGAATACCCGCTACACGGTCTGCGGCATCGTTTCCAGCGGCGGCAATTCCACCTCATAGCGGGCAAAGATGCGGCGATAGTGCGGTGAACGACGTAAGAGTTCGTCGTGGTTGCCATCGGCCACCAACTGCCCCTGATCCAATACAAGGATGTGATCGGCCCATCGAATCTGAGAGAGACGGTGTGTGATCAGCAGCGTTGTCCGGCCCTGCTGCGCCCGCCGGATGGCCCGTTGAATCTCATCCTCAGTGGCGCTGTCGATGGCGCTGGTCGAGTCGTCCAGGATCAGGATGCGCGGGTTGCTCAGAAAGGCCCGCGCCAGTGCGATCCGCTGCCGCTGCCCGCCGGACAGGGTAACGCCGCGCTCGCCGACCATCGTCTGGTAGCCATCTTTGAACGCCATGATGAAGTCATGCGCCTGGGCTTCTTTGGCCGCCTGTTCGATCTGTTCCTGGGTGGCCTCCGGCGCGCCGAAGGCGATGTTCTCCGCGACGGTGCGCGAGAACAGGAACACGTCCTGCTCGATCTTCGAGATTTGCGAGCGCAGCGAGGTTAGGTTCCACTCGCGCACATCGATCCCATCCACCAGGACGCGGCCACGAGTGGCATCATACGTCCGGTTGACCAACTGCGTCAACGTGCTTTTGCCGGAACCCGTCTGCCCGACGATAGCAATCGTCTGGCCGGCTTTGACCTGAAAGGACACATTCTTCAGGATCGGATCACGCCCGTAGCCGAACGTCACATTTTCAAAGGCGATGTCGCCCCGAACTGTGCCTGTGAAGCCGCCTGTGTTCTGATCGAGTTCCGTCTCGGCACGGATGATGTGCAGGATACGTTCAGCCCCGGCCAGGCCGGTTTGCACCAACGAAAACGAGAAGATCGAGATAAACGTCGGGAAGCGGAACAGGTTCAGCAGCCCCATGAACGCCACAATCTGCGGGATGGTCAGAACGCCCTGTGTGTAGAGCAGCCCTGCATGGAGAAAAGCGGCCCCAAAGGTGATGCCCAGCAGCAGCAGCGGGAGATAGCGCGCTTCGATATAGCCCTGCCTCACGAACAGATCACGGAACAGGCGGGCGTTGGTACGAAATTTGCGCCGTTCAAAGGCTTCCTGTGCACTGGCCTTGACGACCTCGATCCCGGAGATACTTTCTTCCAGGCCCGCGTTCATCACGCCGAACTGGGAACGCTGGCGCTGCGCCACCGGTTCCAACTGAACGGTATAGCGGCGAAGGGTGATGATGTAGCCGACAATGAAGATGATCGGGACGAGCAGCAGATCGGTCTTGATCGTAGCGATCAGGAAAAGTGGGATGCCAATGCCGATCACTGTCCCGAAGATGAACTGCATTCCGGGGTTAATCATCGCGTTGAGCCAGCGCACGTCTTCGGTGGCACGGGCCATGATGTCGCCCACACGCTGGCGGTCATGAAAGGTCTGGCTCTTGCCGAGCAGGCTGCCATAGAGTTCCTCGCGCGCGCTGGCTTCCAAGCGCTGCGCCAGCGTTTCCAGCGTAAGCGCGTGGAACAGTTCGCTGATGCCGCTCAGGACGAGCATGGCGAGGACAGCTAGTCCGATCTTGAGCAGCGCGTCTTCCCTTGTCGGGTGCAGAATCTCATCCGCCGCTTTGCCGATCAGGACCGGCCCCTGGGCATAAGTCAGGTTGCTGGTGAGCGACAGAACGACAGTGGCGATGACCAGGAACTTGTAGCGCCAGACGTGCGATGCAATCCAGCGGAGCGCGTTCGTATGGTCATAGCGGTAGGCGTTCTGTACGGTAAACTCGCTTTTTGACACGCGATCCCTCCGCTCATATCGCTTAAGCTGGACTGGCCGGTTGTGATCGCTCAGGGCGACGGCAGGTGCAGCCGTCAATCGAGTATCAGGCAGGCGGCGCTTCGCGCGCTGTTGGGCGGGAAGCGAACATCGGTTCGTTAAGTCGGGGGATCATAACACGGGTCGGGGCCAATTTCAAGGTGCTTGATCGATGCCAACTGTCATACTTGTGAGCGCATTCCGGGCATTCTCAATGTATTCCAGCGATTGATGGCGGAAATAGGTATTGTACAACTCGGCGTAGTGCCCGCCCTGCCGCATCAACGACTCGTGATTGCCCTCCTCGATGATCTCGCCCTGGCGCAGCACCACGATCCGGTCAGCGGCGCGCACCGTGGACAGCCGGTGCGCAATCAGGATCGACGTGCGCCCGGCCAGGATCAGGTTGAGCGCCTGCTGAATCTGCGACTCGGTGAAGGGATCGATGCTGGCCGTCGCTTCGTCCAGGATGAAGATCGACGGGTTGTGCACCAGCACGCGCGTCAGCACCACAAGCTGGCGCTGGCCCATCGACAGGCGGGAGCCGCGCTCGCCCACATCCGTTTGTAAGCCCTGGGGCAGCGTTTCCAGCCATTCGCCGTTCCCGATGCGGCGCGCCATCGCCTCGATCTCGGCGTCGGTGGCTTCGGGCCGCGCGTAGCGGATGTTTTCCAGCACCGTGCCGGAAAACAGAAAGGGCGTCTGCGACACGATCCCCAGATGGCTGCGGTACTGGCCCAGGTCGAGGGTACGAATGTCGCGCCCGTCGATCTGAATGCTGCCGCCCTGGAATTCGTAGAAGCGTGCCACCAGCTTGGCGATGCTGGATTTGCCTGCCCCGGTATGGCCCACAAACGCTACCGTCTCGCCCGGCCTGATGTGCAAATCCAAGCCGGGCAGTACGATTTCTTGCTGGCTGTACTGGAAGCGGACGCGCTCAAAGCGAATGTCGCCGCGCACCGTCGGAACGGGCTGCTGCTCGATCTGCACGACCACCGGCTCGGCATCGATCAGGGCGAAAATGCGCTCCGCCGACGCTAACCCGGCCTGAAACTGGCTCCAGAATGAGGCGATGTTGGTCAGCGGGTCCCAGAAATACTGCATGGAGCGGATAAACAGATACCACGCCCCGACGCTGATCGCGCCCGCCAGAGCGCTGCGTGCCCCAAAGTACACCAGGATACCTGTGCCCAGACCGGACAGCGAATTGAGCGTGGGAAAGACCATCGAGAGCACCAGGCCGCGCCGCAAACTGATGGCATAGGCTTGCCGGTTTGTGCCACCGAAATCGGCGTACATGGTCGCTTCCTGGCGAAAGTTCTTGGCAACGCTGATCCCGGAGACGGATTCCTGGATGTTGCTGTTGACGTTGGCGAGGGCGCGGCTGGCCTGCTGGCTGGCGCGGCGCGCGATCCGCCGGAACAACAGTGCCGAGGCCATGATCATCGGAGCAATGATCATCAAGACGAGGGTCAGCCGCCACTCCGTCAGCGCCAGAATCAGCGTCAGGACGAGCAGCACAATGATCTGGCCGATCAGGTCGGTCACCAGCACGATCATCTGGGCGAATTCCTGTGTGTCCGAGGTGATACGGCTGACGATCTTGCCCGCTGCAAATTCGTCGTAGAAGGACAGATCGTGCGACATGGCGGCCTGGAAAGCGTCGCTGCGCATATCGCGCACCATGTCGCCCACCGCCCGGCCCGTGTTGCGCCGCCGGATGAGATTGGTTCCCCAGCCCATGCAGGCCGTGACGTAGACCAGCGCGACCAGCCCGATCAGGACGGCGGGCGGGGGATTGCTGGCGAGGAGGCTGACGCCCTGCGCGATGATCAACGGCTGAGACAGGTCAGCGATTACGGTCAGCAGCACCGTCCCGGCAATCACCGCCAGGCGGCGTCGCTGCGCCCTGAAGTATTGGAGGATGCGGCGAACCAGTTCCGCATCCGAATAGCTGCGATCATAAGCCTCGGTATCGAGGCCCTCAAAGACAGACATGTGAATCCTTTGCTGGCTTCAGACGCATGGCCCGCTAGTGTCCGGGCTGTAATTCCGGTTCGGCTGCCGACCTGACCACATTATCGGTGGCGAAAATGCGACGGTAGGGTTCAGACGTCCGCAGCAAGTCTTCGTGCGTGCCGAGCGCGGCGATGCGCCCTTTGCGCAGCACCACGATCTGATCGGCCCACCGAATCTGCGAGAGACGGTGCGTGATCAGAAAAGTCGTCCGGCCCTGCGTGGCGTGGCGGATGGCCCGCTGAATCTGGTCTTCGGTGGCGCTGTCGATGGCGCTGGTGGAGTCGTCCAGGATCAGGATACGCGGGTTGGTCAGGAAGGCACGCGCCAGCGCCAGGCGCTGCCGCTGCCCACCGGACAAAGTGACGCCGCGCGTGCCGATCACGGTCTGATAGCCGTCTTTGAAGTTCATGATGAAGTCATGCGCCTGCGCTTCCTTCGCCGCCTGCTCGATCTGCGCCTGGGTCGCGCCGGGCATCCCAAAGGCAATATTCTCGGCGATGGTGCGTGAGAACAGGAAAACGTCCTGCTCGATGATGGATATTTGCGAGCGCAGCGATTCCAATTGCCAGTCGCGCACGTCCACGCCGTCGATGAGGACACGACCCGCCGTCGTGTCATAGGTACGGTTGATCAGCCTGGCAAGGGTGCTTTTGCCCACGCCGGTCTGCCCGACCAGAGCAACGATCTGGTTCGGCTTCACTTCAAACGACACGTCATGAATGGCATTATTGCTAGAATCAGGATAGGCAAAACTGACATGTTCGAACCTGACCGCGCCCGCGATGACCGCTGCATGTCCCGTTTTGTTCTCGTCCAGGTCGGTCTGCGTTTTGATCAGCTTCAGAATGCGGTTGGCCGCTGCCAACCCCAGGGACAACTGCGAGAAGCCGAACAGCGAAATCCACGTTGGGAAGCCAAAGCCCTGCATATAGCCCATGTAGGCCACGATCTGCCCGACGCTGATCAGCCCGGCACGATAGAGCAGAATCGAATGGAGAAAGGCTGACCCCTGGGCCAGGCCCAGCAGCAGCAGCGGCACAAACCGCGCCTCGATGTCGCTCTGCCGCACAAAGGCGTTCCGGAAAGCGGTGGCATTGTGGTCAAAACGATCAATCTCCTGGCACTCCTGCGCCGCACCTTTGACCGTCTCGATGCCGTCCACCACTTCGGCCAGCGCGGCGTTCATCTCTCCGAACCGCGCGCGAACGCCTTCGGTAGCCGGATGAAGCTGCGACACGTAAAACCGCAGCGCGAGGATGTAGCCCAGAACAAACAGCGCCGGAGTCAGGAGAAGGTGCGGGTGAATGGCGGGCGAATACAGGAGCGGAAACAGCAGGAACATTCCAGAGCCGATGACCATATTCAGGCCCGGCTGGAACATCAGGTACAATTCATGCACGTCGTTGGTGGCGCGGGCCATAATGTCGCCCACCGACTGCATACTGTGGAAGGTCATGCTCTTTCCGAGCAAGCTGGCATAAAGCTCGTCGCGCGTGTCGCGTTCCAGGCGCTGGCCGATGGTTTCGGCGCTGGCATTGCGGCCCAACATCACGCCGCCCCGTACAATCTGCGACACAACGATCAGCACAGCGCACCAACCCACCGTATTCAGGTCGGGCTGCGGTTGAAGGACAGCGTTGAAGGCGACGCCGACCAACGCCGGGACGACAAAGGCCAACCCGCCGTTGCACAGCGCGCCCAGAACCAGTGTAACGAGCAGCACCCGGTAACGAACTATATGGGAGAATAGCCAGCGGAGCGTCGAACGCTGATCATAAGGATGCGCGTCGGCGATGACAAATTCGCTGGCAGAACCGGGAGAGGACATGAGATAATTGCTCCGCTTCACTTGATCAATTGCGACAGCACTCAACTGAGCCAACTGGCGAATTATACTCCTATCCGACAGTTCGGGGAGAAATCGATCTCTGGCGCTCACGCGATGAACGGATAGGTTTACAGCCGCAAATCTTACTCGTTGAAGCATCAGAGACCGTCTGGAAAGAGAGGGATTAGGCAAAGCATGTGGGAAGGGATAAGATCGCGTGCCGTCCATGAGATAGGGCATGAACGATGGGACGGCAAGGGTATCGTATGGACCTGAGTGATGCAGAAGGGGCGATCTTGGAAGGGTTAGTGGCCGCG
>Ga0070741_10002228_pt1 | contig 53445 bp, 44 predicted proteins | sample Coa_R1_4_FD_66440 | JGI IMG/M metagenome (GOLD analysis project Ga0070741, IMG submission 66440) | Surface soil microbial communities from Centralia Pennsylvania, which are recovering from an underground coalmine fire - Coalmine... | ecosystem: Environmental > Terrestrial > Soil > Unclassified ... | reverse complement strand
GACCTTGCCCGGATTGGCCTTGCAGTAGTCGATGAACTCCTGGACGGTCTTCACCGGCAGCGCGTTCGAGACCACCATCAGGTTCGGCACCTCGGTGAACATCCCGACCGGCACGGTGTCGCGCATGAAATCGAAGGCGAGGTGCTTGTAGAGCGAGGCCGAGATCGCGTTGTTGGCGCCCGAGAACAGCACGGTGTAGCCGTCGGGAGGCGAAGCGATCGCGGCTTGCGTTCCGATATTGCCGCCGGAGCCGGCGCGGTTCTCGACCACGAATTGCTGGCCGAAATGGTCGGACAGCGCTTGCGCCATGATGCGCGCCACGGTGTCGACCGGACCGCCGGGCGCAAAGCCGTTGATGAAGCGCACCGGGTGATCGGGATAGCCGCCGGCCTGCGATGGGCCGGCAAGCAGCGAAGCGAAGGTCAGGCCAAGCAGGGCGGCGCGCAAAAATCCGGACATAGTCGCTCCCGTCAAATTGTTGTCGTTGGTTGCTCGGATGCTTTCACAAAAGGGCGGGCTTGCCTACAAGAGACCAGCCCGCTGCAAAGGGCCATGTTGACGCGGAGCGTTGCAACAATGAATGCTACCAAAGTGATATCAGCCACTCTCGTCTGCGCCGGCGCTTTGCTGCTGGGCGCGGAGGCGATGGCGCAGGACGGAGGCAAGGCCATTCCAAAGACCACGATCAGCCTCGGCACGGCGACGCCGGGCGGCGGCTTTCCGCTGTACGGCAACGCTTTCGCTGACATCATGAACGCGGCCGACCCGACGCTCGATATCGAGCCGCGCAACACCAAGGGCAGCAACGAGAACATTCCGCTGCTGGAGCAAGGCAAGCTCGACATCGCGCTGGTCGCGGGCGAGCCGTCCTATGAAGCCTTCATGGGGCTCGGCGGACGGCCGAAAACCAACGCCAAGATTCTCACCGCGATGTATTCCTCGCCCGGCATGTTCGTGGTGCGCGCCGACAGCCCGTACAAGACCATCAAGGATCTCGTCGGCCAGCCCGTTGCCTTCGGTGCCAAGGGCTCGGGTCTGCCGATCCTGTCGCGCTACATGCTCGACGGGCTGGGCTTGAAACAGGACGAGGATTTCAAGTCGATCTATCTCGATCGCGCCGGCGACGGGCCGGAGATGGTGAAGGACGGCCGCGCCGCGGCGCTGTGGGGCGCCGGCATCGGCTGGCCCGGCTTCACCACGATGGCGCAAAGCCCGGGCGGCGCGCGCTTCATCGCGCCGAGCGCGGACGAGATCGCGCGCATCCGCGCCAGGCATTCGTTCCTGAAGCCGCTGACGGTGCCGGCGAACAGCTATCCGGGCCAGAGCGTACCGATCAATTCGGTCGGTTCGTGGAGCTTCATCCTGGCGCGATCCGATCTGCCCGACGACGTCGCCTATCGGCTGGCGCGTACGCTGCACGGCGTGGAGAAGGCGTTTTGCGCGAAGCTGGCGCAGGCCTGTGAGACCACGGCCGCCAACACGCTCGCCGCCGCGCCCGATGCGACGCTGATCCATCCCGGGGTGATGAAGTATTTGAAGGAGATTGAGGTGGCAAAATAAGGCGAATAGTGAGTAGCGAATAGCGAATGGAATGAATCCACTCGCCATTCGCCATTCGCCATTCGCTATTTCCTCACCAGCGAGCACTCCGGGTTCGGCGGCCCGAACGCATCGTCGCCGGAGATGGTTGCGAGCACCTTGTAATAATCCCACGGATATTTGCTCTCTTCGGGAGTCTTGACCTGCACCAGCCAGAGATCATGCACCATCAGATTGTCCTCGCGGAGCCTGCCGTGGCGGGCGAAGAAATCCTCGACCGGCTTCTCGCGCATCTTGGCCGCGACCTTCAAGGGATCGTCGGTGCCGGCGTCCTTGATCGCCTGCAGGTAATGCGTCACCGACGAATAGACGCCGGCCTGCCACATCGTCGGCATCCGGTTCATCTTGGCGAAGTAGCGCTTGGACCATTCGCGGGTCCTGTCGTCCATGTCCCAGTAGAACGAGGTCGTCAGCAACAATCCCTGCGCCGCCTTCAGCCCGAGCCCGTGGATGTCGGTGATCAGCACGAGCAAGCCCGCCATCTGCTGGCCGCCCTTGAAGATGCCGAACTCGCCCGCGGTCTTGATTTCGTTGGTGTTGTTGGGCGGACCGGCCGCAATGCCGATGATCTTGGCCTTGGAGGCCTGCGCCTGCAGGATGAAGGACGACAGGTCCGGCGTCGCAAAGGGCGGACGCACCGAGCCGATCACCTTGCCGCCGTTCCTGGTGATCACGGCGGTGGCGTCGCGCTCCAGCGCATGACCGAAGGCGTAGTCGTCGGTGATGAAGAACCAGCTGTCGCCGCCGCGCTTGACCACTTCCTGCGCGGTGCCGACCGCGAGCGACCGCGTGTCGATCACCCACTGCATGGTGTAGGGCGAGCAGAATTTGCCGTGGAATTCTGCGGCGAGGGTGGACTGGGTGATGAAGAGCTTCTTCTTCTCGTTGGCGATGGTCTGCACCGCGAGCCCCACCGCCGACACCGGCACGTCGACGATCAAATCGACCTGCTCGGTATCGTACCAGCGCCGCGCGATCGCGCTGCCGATATCGGGCTTGAGCTGGTGATCGCCGACGATCACGCTGATCGGCTTGTCCAGCACCTTGCCGCCGAAATCGTCGACCGCCATCTGCGCGGCCGTCACCGAGCCCTGGCCGGTCGGCGTCGAGGCGGGGCCGTTCATGTCGGTGAGCACGCCGATCTTGACGACGTCGTCCGACACCTGCGCCTGCGCAAACGTCGATGTCAGCATCGCGAGAGCGAACGCGCCAAGCATCGATATTTTCTTCTCCAACATCCCGTCTCCTCCGATTACCGCCGGCCCACCGGCCGCCGTTGCTTTAAGTGTCAAACATTCGGTGGCCTGCGTCAACGCGGCGATAGGGCAAATGAGCACCACACACACTCGTCATGCCCGGCCTTGAGCCGGGCATCCATGTCTTGTTTGATGGCGAAGGCAGACGTGGATGGCCGGGACAAGCCCGGCCATGACGAAAAAATGATGAGTGACTCGATTCTTATGACCAGCACCCAACGCCTGCCGCCTCGGCTCACGCCGCTCGATGTGGCGCTGGCGGCGTTGCAGCGCGACGTGAGGCAGGTCGCGGCGCGGGCACGCGCGAACAAATCTGATCGCGCAGCGGCGGCGATGCCCGAGCTGAAATCATGGCCGGCTCATGATATCGCAGCGGTGGACGGTTGGGCGCTGCGCGCATCCGATCTGGTCGGCGCCTCCAGCTACACGCCGCTTCCGTTGTCGAAGTCGCCGGTCTGGGTCGATGCGGGTGACAAAATCCCCGTTGGTTGCGACTGCGTGCTCGATGAAGGTTCCATCGATCCGAGCGGCCCGATCGCGCAGGTGTCGGCGGAGGCGATTCCGGGGCAGGGCATCCGCCGCAAGGGCGGTGCGATCGCCGACGCTAGCCGGATCGTCGATGCCTGGCGGCCGGGTGACCTGTCTGCGCAGCAGCCGCGCGTGCGTCTCGTGAATAATCCCGGCGGCAGCCTCACGGCGAACTTGATCGCCGGCGTCCTGCGCGAGTCCGGCGCGGATGTCGTGTTTGTCGAATCCGCGGCGCGCGATGCAGCGTCGATCGGTCAACAACTCGATGGCAGCGATTGCGATCTGCTCGTTGTTGTTGGCGGCAGCGGCGTCGGCCGCACCGATGCGAGCGTGGTCGCGCTGGCCGCGCGCGGCGAGGTGATGGCGCACGGTCTCGCCTTGCAGCCCGGGCGTACGGCGGCGGTCGGCAGAATCGGACACACGCCGGTCATCGTTGTTCCCGGCGCGCCGGATCAGGCGCTGGCGGTGTGGTGGGCGGTCGTGCGGCCTGTTCTCGATCGGCTGTGCGGGCAGCAGCGGGGAACCCTGACCTTGCAGCTCGCGCGCAAGATCGCCTCCAGCGTCGGCCTTGCGGAAATCGTGCTGCTCGAACGCCGAGACGAGGCGTGGATGCCGCTTGCGACAGGCGATCTTCCGCTGGAAACCGTGGCGCGCGCCGACGCATGGCTGTTGGTATCAGGCGGCAGCGAAGGCTATGCTGCGGGAACGCCCGCCACGGCCTATCTGTTGCGGGAATAGAGTTGCGATGACCCAGAGCCCGACCAAAAGAACCGACAGCATCGATCAGGATCAGTTCCTGACCATCCTGTCGCGCGAGGAGGCGCTGGCCCGATTCGAGGCCGCGCTGTTTCCACGCGCGCTGCGGGGCGAGCCGCGCAAGCTCGCCGACGCGCTCGGCTGTGCGCTCAGCGAAGACGTGACGGCGCCCATCGATGTCCCGCCGTTCGACCGCTCCAATGTCGACGGCTTTGCGGTGCGCTCGGCCGATCTGGCATCGGCCTCTGAGACCGCGCCGGTGCGCTTGCGATTGAACGACGAGGTGATCGCCTGCGGCGTTGCGCCGACGCGGCCGGTGCTGTCGGGGACGGCGACAAATATTGCGACCGGCGGTCCGCTGCCGCGCGGCGCCGACGCCATCGTCATGGTCGAGCACACGCAGCCTGCGGGACCCCGCGCGATCGAAATCCGCCGCGCCGCTTCACCCGGCCAGTTCGTCGCCTCAGCCGGCTCCGACATCGCGCGCGGCGAAGCGCTGTTGCGCGCCGGCACGATCATCGGCTCGCGCGAGATCGGTATGCTCGCGGCCTGCGGCATTGCCGCGGTCGCCGTCGTGCGCAAGCCACGCGTCGCAGTGATCTCGACCGGCGACGAATTGGTGCAACCGGGCGAGGCGTTGCGGCCGGCCGCGATCTACGACAGCAATGGCGCGATCGTCACATCAGCCATCGACGAGAATGGCGGAGAGGCGCATTTCCTCGGCGCGATCGCCGACGATGAAGCCGCGCTCGAAGCCGTCATGCGCAAGGCGCTCGCCGACAGCGACATGCTGGTGCTGTCAGGCGGCACCTCGAAGGGCGCCGGCGACGTCTCCCATCGCATCATCGCTCGCCTCGGCAAGCCCGGCATCATCGCGCATGGCGTTGCGCTGAAGCCGGGCAAGCCGCTGTGCCTCGCAGTCTGCGACGGCAAGCCGGTCATCATTCTGCCGGGCTTTCCGACCTCGGCAATGTTCACCTTCCACGACATGATCGTGCCGGTGCTGCGGCGGATGGCCGGGTTGCCGCCGCGCGCCGACGCGACAGTCGCGGCGAGAATTCCGGTGCGCATCACCTCCGAGCTCGGCCGCACCGAATTCGTGATGGTGTCGCTGGTCGAAGGCGCCGACGGCCTGATCGCCTATCCCACCGGCAAGGGTTCGGGCGCGATCACGTCGTTCTCCCAATCCGACGGCTTCCTGAAGATCGACGCGCTGGCCGACCAGATGCCGGCGGGGACGCAGGCCGAGGTGACGCTGTTCACGCCGCATGTGCGCGTGCCCGATCTCGTGATTGTCGGCAGCCACTGCACCGGGCTCGATCTGGTGACGGCGCAGCTTGCGCGAAACGGACTGTTCGTGCGCTCGATCGCGGTCGGCAGCCTCGGTGGGCTGGCGGCCGCCAGGCGCGGCGAATGCGATCTCGCGCCGATCCATCTGTTCGACGAGAAGAGCGAAACCTACAACACGCCGTTCCTCGCCGATGGACTGGAGCTCGTGCCCGGCTGGCGGCGGATGCAGGGCATCGTATTCCGCAAGGGCGATGCGCGCTTCGAGGACAGGAACGTGCAGGAGGCTGTAGCAGCCGCGCTGGCCGACCCCGCCTGCATCATGGTCAACCGCAACCAGGGCGCGGGCACGCGCATCCTGATCGATCGGCTGCTCGGCGACAACAGGCCGGACGGCTACTGGAATCAGCCGCGCTCGCACAATGCGGTCGCCGCCGCCGTCGCCCAGCATCGCGCCGACTGGGGCATGACGATTGCGCCGGTGGCACATGCGTCCGGCCTGGGTTTCATTCCGCTCGCCGAAGAGCACTATGATTTCGCGCTTGTAGAGGCGCGCAAGGATCGGCCCGCGGTGCGGGCCTTCCTCGATGCGCTCAAATCGGAAGAGGCACGGACGGCGCTGACGCGCGCCGGATTCAGGCCGGCATAAATTTGGGGCAGGGGACGATGGCAAGACCTCTCGACATCGCGATCATCGGCGCCGGCATGGGGGGATTAGCGACCGCCGCCGCGCTGCGCCGGGTCGGGATCAACGTCACCGTCTACGAGCAGGCCCAGCAGTTCACGCGGTTAGGGGCCGGCATCCAGGTCGGCTGCAATGCGATGAAGGTGCTGCGCAAGCTTGGCCTCGAAGAGCGCATGCGCAGCGGGTCGTTCTATCCGCGCTCCTGGAACAACCGTGACTGGAAGAGCGGCGACGTCAAGTTCGACATGATCTTCGGCGAGAGCGCGGAGGAAAAATTCGGCGCGCCTTATCTGCTCGCGCATCGCGGCGATCTGCATGCTGCGCTCGCCAGCGCCGTGCCCGACGAATGCGTGAGATTGAGCCACAAGCTGACCGGACTGGATGAGACCGCTGACGGCGTGAGGCTGACCTTCGCCAATGGCACGACCGCGACCGCCGATGCCGTGGCTGGCGCCGACGGCGTGCACTCGATCGTGCGCGATATCCTGTTCGGGCAATCGCCGGTCAATTTCACCGGGCGCATCGCCTATCGCACGACGTATCCGGCGTCGCTGCTCAATGGCGAGCGGATCGACGACTGCACCAAATGGTGGGGCGAGGATCGCCACATCGTCATCTATTACGTCAAGCCAGATCGCAGCGAGGTCTACTTCGTCACCAGCCAGCCCGAGCCGGAATTCCGGATCGAATCATGGTCGGCGAAGGGCGACGTCCGCGACCTGCGCAAGGCCTATGAGGGCTTCCATCCGCAGGTCGAGAAGGTGCTCGCGGCCTGTCCCGACGTGCACAAATGGGCGATCGTCGACCGCAATTCGCTGGAGCGCTGGGCGGACGGCAAGGTGACCTTGCTCGGCGATTCCTGCCATCCGATGACGCCCTATATGGCGCAGGGCGCGGCGATGGCGATCGAAGATGCCGCCGTGCTGTCGCGTTGCCTCGAGGGCATCGAGCGCGATCAAATTGCCGATGCCTTCCGCCGTTTCGAGGCGACGCGGCGCGAGCGCACCTCGCGCGTACAGGACACTTCGCGCAAGAACACCTGGCTCAGGGAGAAGACCGACACCGATTGGGTCTATGGCTACGACGCCTGGACCGCGCCGCTCGCGGCTTAAATAAAATTCATCCCGCCGTTCAGCATGACGGTCTGGCCGGTCATATAGTCGTTGCCGAGCACCATCAGCACGGCCTGCGCGACTTCCTCGGAATGGCCGAGCCGGCCGAGCGGAATGCGGGCCGCGAGGTCGGTTCGGCCGCGCATCATGTCGGTGTCGATCAGCGACGGCGCGACCGCGTTCACGGTGATGCCGTCCTTGACCAGCCGCGCCGCATAACCGCGGGTCAATCCCTCCATCCCGGCCTTGGAGGCATTGTAGTGCGGGCCGATCGCGCCGGCGCCGCGCGCCGCGCCCGAGGAGATGTTGACGATGCGGCCCCATTTTTTCGCGCGCATGGAGGGCACCACGGCTTGCGTGCACAGGAAGGCCGACTTCAGATTGACGCTGATCGTCCGGTCAAAATCGCTCTCGGTGAGATCGTCGACGCCGCGCACGATTGCGAGTCCCGCATTGTTGACGAGGATGTCGATCGGGCCGAGCGCCGATCTGACGCTCTCGATCATCTTCGTCACCGCCGCTGCCTGCGACACATCGGCCGCGATGGCGATGGCGCGATGGCCCGCCTTGCCGAGATCGGTGACCAGCGCGTCGGCTGCGTCCGCGCGCTCGCGGTAGTTCACCGCAATCGCGGCACCGGCTTGCGCGAGCGCCACCGCGATCGCCGCCCCGATGCCGCGGGAAGCGCCGGTCACCAGCGCGACCTTGTCCTTCAGATCCGGCGTGATGATCATGATGTGCTCCCTAGCCGCCGTCGAGCGCGGCCAGCCGCTCGGCCTCGGCGATGTCCTCGGCGGTGTTGGCATTGAAAAAGGGATCGACCGGGGTGACCGGCCAGGTCACCGTCGCGAGCGAATAACGCGCGGTCCAGCGATCGATCTTGCGAATGTCCTCCCTGACCAGCGCGTGGCGCAGCTCGTCGCGCAAGGCGACGCTCCACAACCCGATCACCGGATGGGTCTGCCCGTCCGATGCGGCGACCGCGAGCTCGGCATTCTCTGCGGCGCGTGTCTGCTCCAATCGCGCCACGAGATCGCGCGGCAGGAACGGGCAGTCGGCGGCGGCGCTGAGCACGCGCTGCACTTCGGGACGATTGGCGGCCATCCAGTCGAGCGCGGCCAGAATGCCGGCGAGTGGTCCCGGAAAATCGGCGACGCTGTCGGCGATCACGGGAAGGCCGAACACCGCGAAGCGCGCGGGATCGCCATTGGCGTTGAGAATGAGCCCGTCGCATTGCGGTGCCAGCCGCGCAATGACACGCGCGAGGATGGTTTGGCCTGCGATGGTGCGCATCGGCTTGTCGCCGCCGCCCATGCGGCGCGCAAGCCCGCCGGCAAGCAGCACGCCGGGTATCTCCCGCGCGCCACTCGGCGTCGCGAGCGCGCCACTTGGCGCTGCCTCAGTCATCGCTGCTCTCGCCCTTGCGCTTGTGCCGCGCCGACTCTTCCTCGACATAGTCGAGATTCTGGTCGTAGACGATGCGCTCCTCGCCCGACAGCGCGATGAAACGCTTGCCGCGCGTGCGCCCTACCAGAGTGAGCCCGACCTGCCGGGCGAGATCGACGCCCCACGCGGTGAACCCGGAACGCGAGACGAGAATCGGAATCCCCATTCGCACCGTCTTGATCACCATTTCCGAGGTGAGCCGCCCGGTCGTGTACATGATCTTGTCGGCGGCATCGACGCCGTGCCGGAACATCCAGCCCGCGATCTTGTCGACCGCATTATGGCGGCCGACGTCCTCGGTGTAGCAGACAGGCCGGCCTTCCCTGCACAGCACGCAGCCATGGATCGCGCCGGCCTCCAGATAAAGCGAGGGCATGGTGTTGATCGCATGCGTCATCTGGTAGAGCCAGGAGGTGCGCAGCTCCGCCTTCGGCAGAACAACGCTTTCGATCGCTTCCATCAGATCGCCGAACGCGGTGCCTTGCGCGCAGCCCGAGGTCTGCGTGCGCTTCTTCAGCTTGGCCTCGAAATTGGTGTGATGCTCGGTGCGTACCACCACCACCTGGAGATCGTCGTGATATTCGACCTCGGTGACGACGTCGTCGTATTTGAGCATGTTCTGGTTGAGCAGATAGCCGAGCGCGAGATATTCCGGATAGTCGCCGATCGTCATCATGGTGACGATCTCCTGCGCATTGAGATAAAGCGTCAGTGGCCGCTCGACCGGCACTTTGGTTTCGATCCTGACGCCGGTCTGGTCGACCCCGATAACGCGCTCGGTCAGGCGCGGATCGTCCGGATTGGGGACGATCAGGGGCACCGGGGCTTTCTCGATCTTCATCATGTGGGCGACGTTAGCATGACAAGGGCTCACAGCCGATATAAAGCACGTTTGGATAAAGCCTAGCCCCGGTTCCGGGACAGGCGCGGAGAATGCAATGAAAGTCATCGGGCTCGCAGGCTGGAGCGGCGCCGGCAAGACCACCTTGCTGACGCGCCTGATCCCCCATTTGCGCGAGAGCGGCCTGCGCGTCTCCGTGATCAAGCACGCCCACCACAAGTTCGATGTCGACGTGCCCGGCAAGGATTCCTGGCGGCACCGCGAGGCGGGCGCCGAAGAGGTGCTGGTGTCCTCCGGAAATCGCTGGGCACTGATGCATGAGCTGCGTGGCGCGCGCGAACCGCGCCTGCCTGAGCTGTTGAAAAAGATGTCGCGGGTCGATCTGGTCGTGGTCGAAGGCTACAAGAACGAGCCGCATCGCAAGATCGAGGTGTATCGCGCCGCCAACGGCAAGCCGTTGCTGTTTCCCCAGGATGCCGGCATCGTCGGCATTGTCAGCGATGTCGCGGTTGAAACTGTACTGCCGACTGCCCATCTCGACGATATTCCGGCGGTTGCCGCCATGTTGCGGCGGTCGGCGATTTCGCTCGACGAATTGCTGGCGATGATGGCCACAGCGGAAAGCTGAGACATGGCGCAACTCTCCGACGATTGCTTCGCCTTCGGTGGGCCGATGCTGTCGGTCGACGAGGCCGTCGGCATCATCGCGGCCAAGGTGACGGCGGTGCAGGATATCGAAAGCGTCGCGCTGGTTGCAGCCGACGGGCGCATCCTCGCGCGCGATATCGCCGCGCCCTTGGCCCTGCCGCCCTTCACCAATTCCGCCGTCGACGGCTATGCCGTGCATGGCAGCGATCTGCCGCGCGGGACGGAGAAGACGCTTCCGGTCAAGGGCCGCGTGGCGGCCGGTCGCGCGGCGCAGGCGGCGAAGCCGGGTGAGGCGGTCCGCATCTTCACGGGCGCGCCGATGCCCGAGGGCACCGACACCGTCTTCATGCAGGAAGACGTGCGGCTCGATGCCAGGGGCAATGTGGTGCTGCCTGCCGGGCTGAAGGCCGGCGCGAACGTGCGGCCCGCGGGCGAGGACATTCCGCAAGGTCAGGTCGCGCTGAAAGCCGGCCAGCGCCTGCGCCCGCAGGATATCGCGCTCGCCGCCGCCTTCGGCCTGACGAGGCTCGATGTCGCAAGGCGCATTCGCGTCGCGGTGTTTTCGACCGGCGACGAGTTGGCGTCGCCCGGCACGCCGCGGGCGGCGGCGCAGCTGTTCGATTCCAACCGCTTCATGCTGATGGCGATGCTGCGCCGGCTCGGCTGCGAAGTCAGCGATCTCGGCATCCTGCGCGACGAACGCGATCCGCTGGCGACCGCGTTGAAGCGCGTCGCCGGCGAGCACGATCTGATCCTCACCACCGGTGGCGTCTCGACCGGCGAGGAGGATCACGTCAAGGCCGGTGTCGAAAGCGCAGGCCGCCTGGTGCTGTGGCGCATGGCGATCAAGCCCGGACGTCCCGTCGCGATGGGAATCATCTCGGGCACGCCGTTCATCGGCTTGCCCGGCAATCCGGTGGCGAGCTTCGTCACCTTCGTCCATGTCGTGCGACCGATCGTGCTGGCGCTGTCGGGCGCCGCTCCCGCGCCGATCCTGCCGATGCCGGTGCGCGCGGCCTTCGCGTACAAGAAGAAAAGCGGCCGCCGCGAATATGTCCGCGTCACCTTGCGGCGCGCCGCGGATGGCGCGCTTGAAGCGCAAAAATTTCCGCGTGAAGGCGCGGGCCTCTTGTCATCGCTGGTCGATACCGACGGCCTTGTCGAGCTGCCCGAGCCTGTCACCTCGGTCGAGCCGGGCGACACCGTCGGCTTCCTCGGCTATGCCAATTTGATGTAGAAGCAGCAATCATGGCCACGACCAGGCTCGATCTCAGCGGCTTGAAATGCCCATTGCCGGCGCTGAAAACGCGCAAGGCGCTGAAGCCGTTGAAGCCCGGCGATCGGCTGGAGGTGCACTGCACCGATCCCTTGTCGGTGATCGATATTCCCAATCTGATCCGGGAAACCGGCGACAAGGTCGAGATCACCGAGCGCGCCGAGCGGCGCATCGTGTTCCTGATCGAGAAGGGCGGACAGCGCGAGCAGGACTCGCCGTCACCTTGAGCAAGCAGATGTCTGCCGGATCGTGCGGCTTGCGCCGGCGCGGCACATCCACTAGTTTCGCAGTCGATGGGGATGGGGTCCCCCGATAACCGCCGCAAGGCTGATGACTCCTGCCGGGCGCTTCGCGTCGGTAGGAGCACGTTCGTACTCCTCCACAGGAAGCAATTGGTCTGATCGGGCATCGCGCCGTCCGAAGGGCGGACGCATGGGCAAGGAGGCGTGATTCATGACCGGGCTTGTCAGTGTCGCCTTGGGAAGCGTTCTGGGAGCCGTGGCGCGGTATTTTGTTTCGGGCTTCGTGGCGAGGCGCGTCGGAGAGACCTTTCCATGGGGCACGCTCATCATCAACGTCAGCGGCGCCTTCGCGATCGGTGTTCTTGGCGGACTCGCCGAGAACCATGCGTCGTTCTTTGCGTCGCCTGATCCCTGGCTGTTTGCCGTTACGGGGTTCCTCGGCGCCTACACCACTGTGTCTTCTTTCAGCCTGCAAACCCTCACGCTTGCCCGCGACGGCGAGCGCGGCCGCTCGGCGAGCTATGTGGGTCTCTCGGTAGCGCTCTGTCTCGCTGCCGTAGCCCTTGGCTTCGGGTTCGCCGGTTTCCCGAGGCAGCCTTGATGAAAAAAGCGGGCGCCACGACATCGAACGCGCGCAACACCGCGATCCTCTATGTCTGCGTGGCGATGGGCGGCATGCTCGGCAGCATCGCGCGTTACCTGGCGTCGTTGCTGATCCCGGCAGCCGCCGGCTTTCCGTGGGCGACGCTGTTCGTGAATGTCGTCGGTTCGTTCATCATCGGATTTTACAGCACGCTCACCGGCCCTGACGGCAGGTTGTTCGCCGGCACGCGGCAGCGCCAGTTCGTGATGACCGGGTTCTGTGGCGGCTACACGACTTTCTCGGCCTTCAGCCTCGAAACGTTCAGACTGCTGCACGGCGGCATGATAAAGACTGCATTCTCATATATTGCAGTGTCGGTCGTGAGCTGGCTGCTCGCCGTCTGGCTCGGACACCTGCTGGCAAGCCGCCTCAACCGCTTGAAAGGGAGCTGACCATGCAAATCCCGAAACAGGCCGTCTTGCTTCGCATATTCTTCGGTGAGGATGATCGATCCGGCGGATCGCCGCTCTACGAGGCGATCGTATTGAAGGCGCGTGAGCAGCATCTCGCGGGCGCGACCGTGCTGCGCGGGTCAATGGGCTTCGGCGCCTCGAGCCGGCTGCACACCGCGAAGATCCTGCGCCTCTCCGAAGACTTGCCGCTCGTCATCGAGATCGTCGACAGCGAGGAAAAAATCAACGCCTTCCTGCCGATGCTCGACGGCATGATGACGAGCGGGCTCGTCACCCTGGAGAAGGTGCAGGTCCTGCAATACGGCGCGAAGACCGCGCGTTGATTATGTGTCTTTTTTGCACGACGGGCAAAACACCCGGGCCTGCCCACATCGTCGCCGCCCTGTCCAGTCCTTCTCGCAAATATTCTTCTTTCCGAAAGACAGAACTTATGATTTAACGAAGATATCCCGCTCCGACACGGAGGGACGTTCGGCCAATCGTCACGATACGTTGGGCGGGATGCGATGGACGCTTTTGGCATGCAGGCGATGCGCGCCAAGGCGGACGGTCAAGTCGCGTGGTACGAGTGCCGCCGATTTGAAGTTCCTGAAGTGCTCGCCGCGAGTCCGAACAGGAACTTCAAATCGAAAGCGACACTCGAATCAATGTTTGGCCAGCGCCTTTGCTTTCCGAAGTTCGCGGTATGAATCGCCGCAATAGAGGGCGAACTTCGGAAAGCGGCGCTGGCGTCCCCCGACGCTGGGATCAAGCCTGTTGAGCGATTCAACCGGCGACGGAGGCTAACAAGCCCGGCACTCCGGCGAGAGCGCGAAGTAAGCCGTAAAACCATCGCGCAGGGAATGCCGGATCGTTTCGGCGAACCTGTAGTGACTATGCTCGTTTGCTTTTTATTTTCGCAAACGAGGCTGCGGGTGCAGCCAGCGCCCGGCATTCCCTGCGACCTCTGTTTTGGGAGGGAGGAGAGGTTGACGCATCACTCGGGCGAATGCGCCGCGGGAACGCGTTCGCATGGCCGCAAGTTTGAGCCAATCAATTGCCCTCGGCAGGGCTCGAACTCATCCGGAAAATGACACAAAGCCGCTCTGGAGTTTGATCATCAAACTTGGGGGCTCTACCTTTTGCCTATCGACACAGCCTGAGGCTTCTGCCCCAATTCGTGTTCTCCGCAGGGGCGCGGAGGTTGAGTCGTGCTCCGTGCACGCGTGGGGCAATTCTCGGCTCGCACCGCACAACGCAGTCCGGGCATAACGGGCCGTAGCAGGTGTTAAAGTCCCGAATGCGCTTGATGATCCCGGCGCATCTGGAGGATTTGCTGCGGAGCAGCAAGCTGTTGATCCGCAGACCACGGGACATCGGGATCAATCGTGGCAGGCCATCCCATCACGGGCGGCTGCAGGGAGGGAAGAATGGCTACAGTTGACAGCGCCGGCCGTTTGGCAGGAGGCGGTGCAGGAATCTTCGATCGTGAGCACACGATCGCGAAAGCCGGCTTCAACCGCTGGCTGGTGCCGCCCGCGGCGCTGTGCATCCATCTGTGCATCGGCATGGCCTATGGCTTCTCGGTGTTCTGGCTGCCGCTGTCGCGCGCGATCGGACTGACCGCGCCGAAGGCTTGTCCGGACATTTCCTTGTTCCAGGAACTGTTCACGACCACGTGCGACTGGAAGGTCGCGAGCATGGGGTGGATGTACACGCTGTTCTTTGTCGTGCTCGGCGTGTCCGCCGCGATCTGGGGCGGCTGGCTCGAGCGCGCTGGTCCGCGCAAGGCGGGCGCAGTCGCCGCCTGTTGCTGGGGCGGCGGGCTCATCATCGGCGCTTTCGGTATTTACGTGCACCAGCTCTGGATCATGTGGCTCGGCGCCGGCGTCATCGGCGGCATCGGTCTCGGCCTCGGTTACATCTCGCCGGTGTCGACCTTGATCAAGTGGTTTCCCGACCACCGCGGCATGGCGACAGGCATGGCCATCATGGGCTTCGGCGGCGGCGCCATGATCGGCGCGCCGCTCGCCAACAACCTGGTCAACTACTTCAAGACTCCGACCTCCGTCGGGGTCTGGGAAACTTTCGCGGTCATGGGGGTGATCTACTTCGTATTCATGATGATCGGCGCGTTTGCCTACCGCGTCACGCCGGCTGGCTGGCAGCCCGACGGCTGGACGCCGCCGAGCGAAAGGAAAACGATGATCACCGAGCACAATGTGCACCTCAGGGATGCGCACAAGACGCCGCAGTTCTGGCTGATCTGGTGGGTGCTGACGTTGAACGTGTCCGCGGGCATCGGCGTGATCGGCATGGCCTCGCCGATGTTGCAGGAGATTTTTGCGGGCAAGCTGATTGGACTGCCAAACCTGACGTTTAGCCAGCTTTCGGCTGACCAGAAGGTCATGATCGCGGGCATCGCGGCCGGCTTTGCTGGCCTGCTGTCGCTGTTCAACATCGGCGGCCGCTTCTTCTGGGCCTCCTTGTCCGACTATATCGGCCGCAAGAACACCTACTACTGCTTCTTTCTGCTCGGTATTGCGCTTTATGCGCTGGCGCCGACTTTCGCCAACATGGGTGCAAAGGCGCTGTTCGTGCTCGGCTTCGGCATCATCCTGTCGATGTATGGCGGCGGCTTCGCCACCGTCCCGGCCTATCTCGCCGACATGTTCGGAACGCAGTTCGTCGGCGCCATCCATGGCCGTCTGCTGACGGCGTGGTCGACCGCCGGCATCATCGGCCCTGTGGTCGTCAACTACTTGCGCGAGTTTCAGCTCGCCGCCGGCGTTCCCCGCGACAAGCTCTACGACAGCACCATGTACGTGCTGTGCGCCATGCTGGTCGCGGGATTGATCTGCAATTATCTGATCAAACCGGTCAACTCGAAGTGGTACATGAGTGAAGCGGAAGTAGCGAAGCTTCAGGCAGCGAGTGCCAAGGGCGACGCGGCGATCCAGCACGGCTCATTCGGCATCGGCAAGGGTGGGCTCGACGCCAAGGCCGCGCTGTTCTGGGCCTTCGTCGGTGTCCCGCTGGCCTGGGGCGTCTGGAAGACCTTGGAAAGCGCCGCCAAGATCTTCTGAGCCGAAAACCTTCTCGCCGCGGGGCGCGCCATACGAGCGTCCCGCGGCTTCGCCTTTCCGAACAATCAAGAAATCGAACTTCAAAGGGGAAATTCCCATGCTTCGCACCAGTGCTTGCCTTGCTGCCGTGCTGCTTGTCGCCGGCAGTCTTCATACCGTCTCTGCCCAGACCACCACAGCGCCCGCCGCGGCTCCCGCCGCGACGGACGCCAAGCCGTCAAAGATGAAGCTGACGGCGCAAAAGCTGAAGGACATGAAGGCCAAGTGGAGTGCCAACAAGCCCAAGCTCAAAGCCTGCCGCGCCGAGGTCAAAGCCAAGGGTCTCGCGGGCGACGACCGCTGGTTCTATATCGCGGACTGCATGGATAAGAGCTGAGTTCCTCGGTTCTGACAGGCATTGAAAAGGGGCATGACAGCGCGGCTGCATGCCCCTTAAATGCTTACAGAGGCGCTCTATTTCGCTTGGCATCTGGCATGCCAGGACTTAGATTGGGCTGATACAGGGAGAACGAGACTTCATTCATGGCTCACGATGTGCATCAGGTTCGATCGTTCGAACACCCGGGACAGGGGCGGAAACGGGCCAAGGCGACCCCGAAGGGCCGTCAGGTCGATCCCGCGGCTGCACATGAGATCGAGCGATTGCTCGGCGACCGGCCGCGCCGGCGTGACCTGCTGATCGAACATCTGCACCTGATCCAGGACAAGTACCACCAGATTTCGGCGGCGCATCTGGCGGCCCTCGCGGACGAGATGAAGCTGTCGTTTGCCGAGGTGTTCGAGACCGCGACCTTCTATGCGCATTTCGACATCGTGAAGGAAGGCGAGCCCGATATCCCGCCGCTCACCATCCGCGTCTGCGACTCCCTGACTTGTGCGATGCTGGGCGGCGAGAAGCTGCTGCATGAGCTGCAGAACAAGGCCGGGCCCGGCATCCGCGTGGTGCGCGCGCCCTGCGTCGGGCGCTGCGACACCGCGCCGGCCGCCGAGGTCGGGCACAATTTCATCGACCATGCCACCGTCGCCAACGTGCTCGCGACCGCAAAGGCCGGCGACACCCATGCGCATCCGCCTGAGTACATCGGCTACGACAAATATGTCGCCGATGGCGGCTACAAGCTTCTGAACCGGCTGCGCTCCGGTGAAATGTCGAAAGAGAACCTGCTCAAGGCGCTCGATGACGCGAGCCTGCGCGGGCTCGGCGGCGCGGGCTTCCCGACGGGCCGCAAATGGCGCGCGGTGCTGGGTGAGCCTGGACCTCGGCTGATGGCCGTCAATGGCGACGAGGGCGAGCCCGGCACGTTCAAGGACCGCTACTATATCGAGACCGATCCACATCGCTTCATCGAGGGCACGCTGATCGGCGCGCATGTCGTCGAAGCGCCTGAAGTCTACATCTATCTGCGCGACGAATATCCGGCCTGCCGCGAGATTCTCGAGCGCGAGATCGCAAAGCTCCCGCCCGGAGGGCCGGTGCTGCACATGCGCCGCGGCGCGGGCGCCTATATCTGCGGCGAGGAGTCCTCGCTGCTCGAGAGCATCGAAGGCAAGCGTGGCCTGCCGCGGCACAAGCCGCCTTATCCGTTCCAGGTCGGGCTGTTCGGCCTGCCGACGCTGATCAACAATGTCGAAACCTTGTGGTGGGTGCGCGACATCGTCGAGAAGGGTGCCGACTGGTGGAAGGGCCATGGCCGCCACGAGCGCCTCGGCCTGCGCAGCTTTTCGGTGTCGGGCCGGGTCAAGAGCCCCGGCATGAAGCTCGCGCCGGCCGGTATCACCGTGCGCGAGCTGATCGACGAATATTGCGGCGGCATGGCCGACGGCCACACCTTCCAGGCTTACCTGCCGGGCGGCGCCTCCGGCGGCATCCTACCGGCATCGATGGACGACATCCCGCTGGATTTCGGCACGCTGGAGAAATACGGCTGCTTCATCGGCTCGGCGGCGATCGTGATCCTGTCGCAGGCCGACAGCGTGAAGGCGGCGGCGCTCAATCTGATGCGCTTCTTCGAGGACGAGAGCTGCGGCCAGTGCACGCCCTGCCGCGTCGGAACCGAAAAGGCGGCGATCCTGATGGAACGCCCGATCTGGAACCGCGCTCTGCTCGACGAATTGAGCCAGGCGATGCGCGATGCGTCGATTTGCGGACTTGGACAGGCGGCCTCGAATCCGCTGACCTCCGTGATTAAATACTTTCCCGACGAGTTCAAGGACGCAGCCGAATGACCAAGATCCAGTTCGAGCTCGACGGCAAGCAGGTCGAAGCGAAATCCGGCGAGACCATCTGGCAGGTGGCGAAACGGCAGGGCACGGAAATCCCGCATCTCTGCTATTCGCCCGCGCCCGACTACCGTCCCGACGGCAACTGCCGCGCCTGCATGGTCGAGATCGAGGGCGAGCGCGTGCTCGCCGCATCCTGCAAGCGCACGCCGACCGTCGGCATGAAGGTCAAGAGCGCGAGCAATCGCGCGGTTGCCGCCCAGAAGATGGTGATGGAGCTCCTGGTCGCCGACCAGCCCGAGCGCGCCACCTCGCACGATCCGGACTCGAAATTCTGGCACTGGGCCGAGAAGACCGGCGTCATCGAGAGCCGCTTTCCCGCGGCCGCGCGCTGGCAGGCCGATTCCAGCCATCCGGCGATGCGGGTCAATCTCGATGCCTGCATCCAGTGCGGGCTGTGCGTGCGCGCCTGCCGCGAGGTGCAGGTCAACGACGTGATCGGCATGGCTTATCGTAGCCACGGCTCGAAAATCGTGTTCGACTTCGACGATCCCATGGGCGAGTCCACTTGCGTCGCCTGCGGCGAATGCGTGCAGGCCTGCCCGACCGGCGCGCTGATGCCGTCGGTGATGCTCGACGAGAAGCAGACCCGCGTGACCTATGCCGACCGCAAGGTCGACTCGCTCTGTCCCTATTGCGGCGTCGGTTGCCAGGTGACCTACCAGGTCAAGGACGAGAAGGTGATCTATGCCGAGGGCCGCGACGGGCCGGCCAATCACAACCGGCTCTGCGTCAAGGGTCGCTTCGGCTTCGACTACATCCATCATCCGAACCGCCTGACCAAGCCGCTGGTGCGGCTGCCCGGCGTCAAGAAGGACCCCAACGATCAGGTCGATCCGGCCAACCCCTACACGCATTTCCGCGAAGCGACCTGGGAGGAGGCGCTCGATCTCGCGGCCAATGGCTTGAAGAAAATCCGCGACGAGAAGGGCTTCAAGGCGCTCGCCGGCTTCGGCTCGGCCAAGGGCTCCAACGAAGAGGCCTACCTGTTCCAGAAGCTGGTGCGCACCGGCTTCGGCTCCAACAATGTCGACCACTGCACACGGCTGTGCCACGCCTCCTCGGTGGCGGCGTTGTTCGAAGGGCTGAGCTCCGGCGCGGTGTCGGCGCCGTTCGCGGCCGCGGCGGATGCGGAAGTGATCTGGGTGATCGGCGCCAATCCGACCGTGAACCATCCGGTCGCCGCCACCTTCATCAAGAACGCCGCCAAGCGCGGCGCCAAGCTTTACGTGATGGATCCGCGCGGACAGGGGCTGTCGCGCCACGCCACCAAACATCTCGCCTTCAAGCCGGGCAGCGACGTCGCGATGCTGAATGCGATGATCAACACCATCATCACCGAGGGCCTGACCGACGAGCAATACATCGCGGGCTACACCGAGGGCTATGACGAGCTGAAGGCCAAGATCAAGGAGTTCACGCCGGAGAAGATGGCGCCGGTCTGCGGCATTGCCGCCGAAACCCTGCGCGAGGTCGCGCGCACATACGCGCGCGCCAAGTCCTCGATCATCTTCTGGGGCATGGGCATCAGCCAGCACGTCCATGGCACCGACAATGCGCGCTGCCTGATCGCGCTGGCGCTGATCACCGGCCAGGTCGGCCGTCCCGGCACCGGCCTGCATCCGCTGCGCGGCCAGAACAACGTGCAGGGCGCTTCCGATGCCGGCCTGATCCCGATGTTCTTCCCCGACTACCAGCCGGTCGGCCGCGACGACATGCGCGGTGCTTTCGAGAAGCTGTGGGGCCAGAAGCTCGATCCCGAGCGCGGCCTCACCGTGGTCGAGATCATGAACGCGATCCATGCCGGCGAGATTCACGGCATGTATGTCGAGGGCGAGAACCCCGCGATGTCCGACCCCGACCTGCAGCACGCGCGCGAGGCGTTGGCCAAGCTCGACCATCTCGTCGTGCAGGACCTGTTCGTCACCGAGACCGCGTTCCACGCCGACGTCATCCTGCCGGCCTCGGCCTTTGCGGAAAAATCCGGCTCGTTCACCAACACCGATCGCCGCGTGCAATTGGCGCGCGAGGTGATCAAGCCGCCGGGCGACGCGCGGCAGGATCTCTGGATCATCCAGGAGATCGGCAAGCGCATGGGCCTGCCGTGGAATTATTCGGGCCCGGGCGAAGTCTACACCGAGATGGCGCAGTTGATGCCGTCGCTCGACAACATCAGCTGGGAGCGGCTGGTGCGCGAGGGTGCGGTGACCTATCCGGCCGACGACCCCAACAAGCCCGGCAACGAGATCATCTTCACCACCGGTTTCCCGACCGCGAGCGGCCGCGGCAAGATCGTGCCGGCGAAAGTGATCCCGCCGGACGAGTTGCCGGACGACGAATATCCGATGGTGCTGTCGACCGGACGCGTGCTGGAGCACTGGCACACCGGCTCGATGACGCGCCGCTCGGCCGTGCTCGACCAGATCGAGCCGGAGGCGGTCGCCTTCATGGCGCCGAAGGACATGCGGCGCAAGAAACTGCAGCCCGGCGATTTCATCCGCCTCGAAACGCGCCGCGGCGCCGTCGAGGTCAAGGTGCGCTCCGATCGCGACGTGCCGGAGAACATGGTGTTCATGCCGTTCTGCTACGCGGAGGCGGCGGCCAATCTCCTGACCAACCCGGCGCTGGATCCGTTCGGCAAGATTCCGGAGTTCAAGTTCTGCGCGGTCCGCGCCGAGCCGGCCGAGATTCGCAGCGCAGCGGAGTAGGGCGGCGTCTCAGTGGGCGCCGGAGGTCTGCGCCGCGGCCTTGTACTGCGCGAGGGTGGCTTCGGCCCGCGCGAGATTTTCCAGCAAGCGCTGGCTGGTCAGGACCAGGAAGTAATAGCCGAACTGCGGGTTCTGGAAGTAGATTTCCAGCAGCTTCTCATAGGTGATGGTGAGGACGTGGCCATCCTCGATGCATTCGATGGTCGCGGTGCGTCGGTTGTCGGGCGTGAGGAAACCGAGCTCACCCATCAGATTTCCCGGCGGAAGTTCGACATTGATCTCGACGACGCGGAATCGGCCGGTCACCGTCAGCAGCATCTCCTTGGCGGCGTCGCCCTTCTTCATCAGGATATCGCCCTTGCGGTAGTTGCGCTGGGTCATGAAGGGCCTCAGCCACTCCATCGACGTGTCGCCTTGCGTTGCGCTGCGCGCCTTCTTGATGAGAGCAAGCATCTGCCGAAGGCGCCAGGCGTTGATGGGGACCATCAGCAGATAAAGCAGGAAGGTCGTGATGGCGCCGGTGAGCGCGCCGAAGATGGCGAAGAAAGCGCAGCCGATCATGTTCGCGACCCGCAGCGGCACCATGGTCTGGGTCAGCAGGGTGGCGACGAAGAAGATCGCCCCGACCAGGGCGAACATGTTGGCGAGCGTGATGTTGTGCAGGAAGATTTCCAGCAGGCGGTTGAAGATCGCGTCCCAGGTGACGTTATCGGGGTCGAGCCCCATCTGGATCAGGATTTTCGCGATCCTGAGATTGTCGGTCGCCGCATCGAGGATGCGGTTCAGCGTGTCGGACATGTCTGCGCTGAGGAACATTTTCTCTCGCCAAAAGTGCTGGTGGTGGATTTCGAACCGGCAACGGCCTGATTCAGGCAGGAGACTCGCGCGGGCGTCAAGTCAACAAAGGATTCGGGTGGCCGGCATGGAGCGACCTGGCCACCGGCCACGCTTATGCGGCCCCTATGTCCCGGTCGGGCCGGATATCTCGATTTCCTATGCGGTTTGCCCGCATTTTGGGGTCATCGGGCGCTGCCTTGACACGCCGGATTCGGATGAAGAGCAATGACCTTGTTTCACCTGCATGATGATTTCGCACCCCCAGCCGACGAGAGCCGCTTCACGTTGGCGCGTGCCTCGGACTGGCTTGCCGCCGCGCTGAGGACGATCCACGAAGCGATTGTGGCTGCCAAGACGCGCCGGTTGCAGCGTGAGCTGATGTTTCACGCCGATCCTGGCGACGAGGCGCTCGATATCGCGTCGCACAAGCCGCTCGACGAACAAGACGTCAGGAAAATTCCGCGGCAGCCGACGATCCTCGGCGACAAGTGGGATTTCTGACGCGATGTCCGTCCTCGCATCGGCGCTTCATGTCACCGCAGCCGCATTGGCGGGCTTCATGTTTCCGGACTGGTATGGACCGAACAGAAGATACCGGCCTGAGCAGTACTATATGCGGGGGCCTGGCCCGAAATGGCGAGCCAGGCGAGGCATGTGAGAAATTGCACTCACGAGCGCCGGCATCTAGACTAGTGCCCACTTTCCGAAGTTCGTGCTACATCGCCGCGCTACCGTTCACGAACTTCGGAAAGTCATGGGCACTGGCAAACCCATGATTCTAGTACCGCTTTCGATCTGAAGTCCCTGAGCCCGATTTCGCTACGAGTGAGTCAGGGACTTCAGATCGGCGGTACTAGCTTGGTCGTCGCATGTTGACGATCGAGTACGAGCCCCAGCACGCGGACAACCACGTTGATCAAGTCGTCCGGCCTCCGTGGGCGCTCGTCCGGATCGAACGCGATTCCCAGCGCGGCTTTCTGACCGTACGATGTCTCGAGAGGCCAAAAATCGAAGCGCGAAGTAAAGTTCGGGTAAACTCCGCCGTGTGCGACAGCCCCGGTTGTCAAGGCTGATCGCGCCGCCTCCAGGTCGGACTCCTGAGGTTGGAGACCGCCGATTTGTTCGCGAAAAACAATTTCGCTGTTATCGACAAGCATCACGACGGCAGGGACCTGAAACAGAGCGGCAAGAGCCCGAGAGGCGGCTGAAGCGGCCGCCCTGGCATTCTCAGCACCAACGAGTTCACGGGTATACCGTTCGAGGATGCCCTGCTGCCTTGTCAACAATGCAGCTTCTGCCGCTCTCCGGTGAGACGTAAAGGCAACGCCGCTCGCGATGAGGCCGACGACAAACAGCAGACCGATTGCCCAGATGTTCGCGGGGTCGTCGACGGCAAGCGAATAGCGAGGCTCGGTCAGGAAGAAATTGAAGGACAAGGCCCCGAGGACGGCCGCACAGAGCGAGGGGCCCAGGCCGAGGCTGACGCCCGCGACGATCACCGGCACGACGAATACGAGCGACAGGTTCGGGATCGCCACCTTTGCTTCGACGCCGACGGCCAGGATCGTCGCGACCGCGGTCATCGCGACCGCAGCAAGGTATCGCGCCGCCGGTGAAGCTAGCGGGTCTGATGCTGGCTCGATGTCAGGACCCGGTCCGATGTCTTGCGGCAGTTTCGTTTCAACACCGGTCACTGCACAACTCCTGCGTTGATACTTTGACGCACGTTCCGCCCAACTTGGCAGGATTGTATATCGTCCCTCCCTTTGCGGGTAGCCGGTCGGAGGCGCTTATGCGCTGTTTACGCGCGGGGAGTTCATTCCTATGCAGCCCCTATAAATGCGGCTGCCGATCCAAATTGAATCAGTGCGGTCCGAGACGCATCTTTGTTGCACCTGAAACAGCACGTGAGAACTCCGATGAGTGTTTACTCCGGTCGATCGGCCGCCTTCAGTACGAGAGGCCGTATGCGCCGTCTAATTCGGATCCTGCAAACCCCACCAGCCCCGGGCAAGGGTTTCGAAAATCCCTACTCGGTGGGGGCTTCGCTGAGCCTGCTCGTCGCAGCCGGCATCCTCGTGCAGTTTGTCCACTGAGCTGCAAGCTCGACCTTGGGCTGTTGAGCGTGGGCGGACGCGATCGCTTGCCGGCTCAGGTTCGGATATTTCCCCGCGAGGGCAGGCCTTGCCAAAGCGAGGACGTGGTCCTGGATCGTCGCTTTTCCGTGGCTCGAGTCGGAAGTTCGATTGCAAGCGCCGCGCCAAGCGCCCGCCTCAACCTGGCCTCGTCAACCTGACCGAGGTATTGACGCAAGGTCTCGTCCGCCGCTTCGTCACGGTCGAGTATCGCCGCAAATAGCGCCGAGCTGGTCTTTCGGAAGAATCCGAAGCCTGGGCTTTGCTGCGAGCGACCGAGCCCGTCGATCTCGTGGGCGACTGCAAATACCGCAAGCCTGTCCGTATTATCCCGCGTCACTGCAAACCGCAGGATGGCCAGGTGCCAGGCTCGCAGCATCCTTATATGCAATTCCGCTGAACTTTGCGAAGCCATCCAGGATGCCTTCAAGGCGTGTGAATTACATCCAAATGTCAGCAATTAGCCAATGTGAGCTGATGCTCGTCAATTCCGGCAACGGCTCTGGCGACGGCGGCCTTCGCCGTCTCGTCCAGTTCGACGATAGGCAATCGCGTATCGGGATACATGAAGCCCAGCAAACTCAACGCATATTTCAAGGCCGGCGCGTTGATCCCGGAGAGGCAGATTTGCAGTGGCATGAGCTGCCTGTGCAGGGCGCATGCGATCTGCAGCCGCCCTTGCCGTTCATTCGAAAAGATCCTCCGGCAGAGATCCGGCGCAATGTTGGAAACCGTCGAGACACAGCCATAGCCTCCGCTGGCAAAGTAAGCGACCGCGGTCGCATCGTCCCCGGTCAGGAGCCGAAAGTGAGAGGGCAGCAACGGACCCAGGCTCATGGGACGAGAACAATCGCCCGATCCGTCGCGCAGCCCGATGAATTGACTGGACTGCGCCAGCCGCGCCAGCGTGTCGTTGGCCAGCTCGCGGACCGTGCGCGCAGGGATGTCGTGCAGGATGATCGGCAACCGGGTCGAATCGGCAATCGCACGGAAATGCGCGATGATGCCGGCCTGCATCGGTTTATTGTAGTAAGGCACGACTGAAAGGATGGCGTCGGCGCCGGCGGCTTCGGCGCGCCGTGTCAGCTCGATGGCCTGGCTCGTGGAATTCGAACCTGCGCCCGCGATAACCCGCGTGCGCTCCTGTGCCACATCGACGGCTGTACGGATGAGTCTTTCTTGCTCGGTCGGCGACAGCGTCGAGGCCTCGCCGGCCGTCTCGCAGACCACGAGAGCAGGGGCTCCTGCCTGTATTTGCCGTTCGCAAAGCCCGCGGAACGCATTCAGGTCGACCTCGCCATCGGGGTCAAAGGGCGTAGGGACATCCGGGATGTAGCCGGCAAGCCAAGTTGCCTGCTTCTTGGCGATTGCCGTTGCACTCATGCTGCTCTTGCCATCTGCGCATAGCCTTCCCGGCACGCGGACATCACGAGCCCTGCCGGACATCTCACGCCAGCCTCGATTCGAAAGCCGAGTTTTTGCAGTTTCGCGCGGATTTTCGAGCTGGTGTCCGCGACGCCGATCAGAAGCGCGATCGATGCGTTGGCCGCAAGGAACGGCGACAGCCGGTCGAGCATGGATTCGACGCCTGCACCCGAATTCCGGTTGGCGATGAGGCCGATGCCATGCTGCGCCTTCGGGACACGGCATATCGTGGGCGTGGTGGCGCGGATAAACCCCAGCCGCCAAAGCGCTACAGACAGGTTCAGGCTGTCATCGCCGGCAACGATCACGCGCTGCGCTGGCGAAAGGCGCGTCAGCGAGATCATGGTATCGAGGACCTGCTCCAATGCCGACGTGCGATCGGTTGCCGGGCTTGTCATACGATGCGCCGTGCGGTGGGAAATGGTTGAGTTTCGCTCATGTCGAGGTCAAGCTCGCGAGACACTTCGACGATGGCTTCGGGGTGATGGCCGTTTTCGAACAGCGCGTACTTGATGGCCTGGGCGCGTGTGACGAACAGGCCTCCATAGAGGCCGTTCTGTTGCTGGGCGACCCAATCGCCGTCGCGATTGCGGCCGATGAAGACGAGGGGCAGGGCAGTGGAGTTAGACGAGGGAGGTTCGGCGATCTTCACGTTGAGGGTCCTTCCAGAAGTTCTTCCGCGCTCTTGTTCGCGTCGCTGCGGCGGCCGGCAAGCGCTGGATTCACGAGCATGAATATCGACCGTGACAGATATGAATTCGAGTTCGAGCAAAGGCCGATCTCATAAACGCGATATAGAGAAACGGCGTCAGGCCGGGGCCGGCAGATTGATGCCGCCGATCAGGCAATACAGAGCGGCGTAAGCCGTCGCCTCGTCCCAGTAATTCAGCTCTCTGCCGAGAAACGCTTCACGCTTCGCCGATGCGAGAACGACGCACAGAAGTGTCGACATGGCGGCCAGTGCCGCCAGGCTTCGGGCGAAACCGACATGACCGAAAGCGGAAAAGACGACGAGGATCGCCATCCGCACGAAAAGTCGGAAGATGACGTGGAACGATTTCAAATACCGAGGTGAGCTGTCAAGCAGTGCCATGGTCGCACAGAATCCAGGCTTGGAGCGCAGGTCTGCCTAGACGTAGTTGTCGATCGGCAGCGTCTCGTAGACGTCGCGCGTGTAGCCAGCGACGTTGGGAACGCTGGTCCGGCTTTCAGGTGCGCTGACGCGCCGCGCCTCGACGAACGCGCAGAGGATCGCGAGCGCAAGATCGGCATGGCGCGCTTCGATCGATTGATCGAGCCAGTCCGGCAGCTCGCGCTCGCGCGACAGCGCGCAATACCATTCGCCATCGTCATAGGCGATCCGGCGCACCTGCCACATCGGCAGCTCGAGATCGAGCAGCGCCAGCGCGGCATCGGTCCACGCGGCGGACTGGATCAACTGGGTGAGGCGAGTGGTCTTCCCGGTCTGGCCGAGGGAAGGATAGCGACGGCAGGCCGCGCCGATCACCTCGTTGACGAGAGCGGCGTCCGCGACTGCGGCGTCGCGCAGGCGCGTATTGAGCTCGCCGAGATCGAAGGATTTCGTGACGTGCAGCATTGGCATTTCTCGTTTTCAGGCCGCGGGCCGAACTGTGGTCGCAGATCGAAAGTGGTCAAAACATCATTTGAAAACGAGAGGAGGCGGAGGACCCCGATATAGGAATTTCATAAGCGCCGACACATACGGTCGTGCATTTATGAAATTCCTATAATTTTGGCAGCTGGCGCCTCCTCGAAAACCTATGCGCCCGGTGCCACTTCTGCACTCGAAAGACGCGGAGCCGCCACCGTGCGGCTTCCGCGTCGTGCACAGGAGCACTCCCATGCTGGACGTTCTGATGCTGGCGCTGGCCTTCGGCCTGTTCGCGCTGGCGATCGGCTACACCTACGCCTGCGAACGGCTGTGACAGGAGCGATGCCATGACCCTCGATTACTCCCTCGCCGCTGCCGTCTCGCTCGGCCTTCTCGTGTACCTCACCTACGCGCTGCTGCGCCCCGAGCGATTCTAGGTTCGCTCGCGTCCGAAAGGCATTCCCTATGACCGTCATCGGCTGGACCCAGATCATTCTTTATTGCGCCATCGTGGTCGCGCTCGTCAAACCGCTCGGCTGGTACATGACGCGCGTCTTCAACGGCGAGGCCACGTTCCTTTCGCCGGTTCTGCGGCCGGTCGAGGCCGGCCTCTACTGGATCGGCGGCGTGGATGCAAAACGTGAGCAGCACTGGCTCACCTATACGGTTTCGATGCTGCTGTTCCATGTGGGCGGCGTGCTGATCATCTACGGGCTGATGCGGCTTCAGGCGTTTCTGCCGTTCAATCCGGCCGGGCAATCGGCGGTCGCGGAAGATCTGTCCTTCAACACCGCAATCTCCTTCATCACCAATACCAACTGGCAGAACTATGGTGGCGAGAGCACGCTGTCGTATCTGGTTCAGATGTTGGGCCTCACCCACCAGAATTTTCTCTCCGCCGCGACCGGCATTGCCCTTGCGGTGGCGTTGATCCGCGGCTTCTCGCGTTCCTCGATGCGTACCATCGGCAACTTCTGGGTCGATGTGACCCGCTGCACGCTCTATGTCCTGCTGCCGATCTGCGTGGTCTATGCGCTGTTCCTGGTCTGGCAGGGCATTCCGCAGACGCTCGGCGATTATGTCGAAGCGACCACGCTGGAAGGCGCCAAGCAGACCATCGCGGTCGGGCCCGTCGCCTCGCAGGTCGCGATCAAGATGCTCGGCACCAATGGTGGCGGCTTCTTCAACGCCAATGCCGCCCACCCCTTCGAGAACCCGACCGCGCTGTCGAACTTCGTGCAGATGATTTCGATTTTCGCGCTCGGCGCCGCGCTCACCAATGTGTTCGGCCGCATGGTCGGCAACCAGCGCCAGGGCTGGGCGATCCTCGGCGTCATGGGCGTGCTGTTCATCGCCGGCGTTACCGTGACGTATTGGGCGGAAGCCAACGGCACTACCGCGTTCGACGCACTAGGGCTTACCGGCGGCAACATGGAAGGCAAAGAAGTCCGCTTCGGCATCGTGGCGTCCTCGCTGTTCGCGGTGATCACCACCGCCGCCTCCTGCGGCGCGGTCAACGCCATGCACGACTCATTCACTGCGCTGGGCGGCATGATCCCACTGATCAACATCCAGCTCGGTGAAATCATCGTGGGCGGCGTTGGCGCCGGCCTCTACGGCATGCTCATCTTTGTCGTCATCTCGATCTTTGTCGCCGGCCTGATGGTCGGCCGCACGCCGGAATATGTCGGCAAGAAGATCGAGGCGCGCGAGGTCAAGATGGCGATGCTCGCCATTCTGGCGCTGCCCTTGATGTATCTCGGCTGGACCGCGGTCGCCGTGGTGTATCCGCCGGCGGTGGCCTCGATGGCTAATGCCGGCCCGCATGGCTTCACCGAGGTGCTCTATGCCTATACTTCGCAGACCGGCAATAACGGCTCGGCTTTCGCCGGCCTCACTGGCAACACCTTCTTCTACAACCTCACAGGTGCCGTAGCGATGTTCGTCGGCCGCTTCTTCATGATCGTGCCGGCGATGGCGATCGCGGGCTCACTTGCCGGCAAGAAGTCGGTCCCGGCCTCGGCCGGTACATTCCCGACCACCGGGGGCCTGTTCGTCGGCCTCGTGGTCGGCGTCATCCTCATCATCGGCGGTCTCACCTTCTTCCCGGCGCTGGCGCTCGGACCGATCGTCGAGCAACTCGCCATGACCGCCAACAACCTGTTCTGAGCTTTCGGAGTGACCTCCATGGAACCCGTCGTCAAAATGAACAAGCGCATGCCGGTATCCGCAATGCTCGATCCGAAGATCGTGATGCCCGCTATCGGCGCGGCCGTGAAGAAACTCGATCCGCGGGTCATGGTGAAGAGTCCCGTGATGTTCGTGGTGGAGACCGTGGCCGCGCTCACCACTGTGATTTTCATTCGCGATCTCGTGACAGGCGGCGAGCATCTCGGCTTCACCTTCCAGATCATCATCTGGCTCTGGTTCACCGTGCTGTTCGCCAATTTCGCCGAGGCCGTGGCCGAAGGCCGCGGCAAGGCGCAGGCCGAATCGTTGCGCAAGACCCGCACCGAGAGCCAGGCCAAGCTGCTGACGGGCTCCGACAAGGCCTATCGGCTGGTTCCCGGGACCGGGCTCAAGGTCGGCGACATCGTGCTGGTCGAGGCGGGTGACAATATCCCCTCCGACGGCGAGGTGATCGAGGGCGTAGCCTCCGTCAACGAGGCGGCGATCACGGGTGAATCCGCGCCCGTGATCCGCGAATCCGGCGGCGACCGCTCGGCGGTGACCGGCGGCACGCAGGTGCTGTCCGACTGGATCAAGGTGCGCATCACCGCGGCGCAGGGGTCGACCTTCATCGACCGCATGATCAAGCTGGTCGAAGGCGCCGAGCGCCAGAAGACGCCGAACGAGATCGCACTCAACATTTTGCTTGCGGGTCTCACCATCATCTTCGTGTTCGCGACAGTCACGATCCCGAGCTATGCGGCCTACGCCGGCGGCTCGATCTCGGTCGTGGTGCTGGTGGCGCTGTTCGTCACGTTGATCCCGACCACCATCGGCGCGCTGTTGTCGGCGATCGGCATCGCCGGCATGGATCGCCTGGTGCGCTTCAACGTGCTGGCGATGTCGGGCCGTGCGGTGGAAGCCGCCGGCGACGTCGACACGCTGCTGCTCGACAAGACCGGCACCATCACGCTTGGCAACCGGCAGGCGACCGCGTTCCGCCCGGTGCGCGGCGTGACCGAGCAGGAGCTGGCCGATGCGGCGCAGCTCGCATCGCTCGCCGACGAGACGCCTGAGGGGCGTTCCATCGTCGTGCTGGCCAAGGAGAAATACGGCATCCGCGGCCGCGATATGGCCGAGCTGGGCGCGACCTTCATCCCGTTCACGGCGCAGACCCGCATGAGCGGCGTCGACACCGGCACCTCGTCGGTGCGCAAGGGCGCGGTCGACGCGATTCTCAATTATGTCACCGGCGGGCTCCAATCGATCGCGAGCGGCAATACGTTGCGCTCGCTTCAACCACTGCTCAATTCCGATGTCGGCCGCGAATTGCAGGCGATTTCCGACGAGATTGCGAAGGCCGGCGGCACGCCGCTCGCGGTCGCGAAAGACGGCCGCCTGCTCGGCGTCATCCAGCTCAAGGATATCGTCAAGGGCGGCATCCGCGAGCGCTTTGCCGAGCTGCGCCGCATGGGCATCCGCACTGTGATGATCACCGGCGACAATCCGATGACGGCGGCCGCTATCGCCGCCGAAGCCGGCGTCGACGACTTCCTGGCGCAGGCGACGCCCGAGGACAAGCTCAAGCTGATCCGCGACGAGCAGGCCAAGGGCAAGCTGGTCGCGATGTGCGGCGACGGCACCAATGACGCGCCGGCGCTGGCCCAGGCCGACGTCGGCGTCGCCATGAACACCGGCACGCAGGCGGCACGCGAGGCCGGCAACATGGTCGATCTCGATTCCAACCCGACCAAGCTGATCGAGGTGGTCGAGATCGGCAAGCAGCTCTTGATGACGCGCGGCGCGCTGACCACCTTCTCGATCGCCAACGACGTGGCGAAATATTTCGCCATCATTCCCGCGATGTTCCTGGCGTTCTATCCGCAGCTCAACGTGCTCAACATCATGCATCTGGCGAGCCCGCAGAGCGCCATCCTGTCGGCGATCATCTTCAACGCGCTGATCATCATCGCGCTGATCCCGCTTGCCCTGAAAGGCGTGCGCTACCGCGCGGTCGGCGCCGGCGCGCTGCTCCGCCGCAACCTGATGATCTACGGCGTCGGCGGCATCATCATTCCCTTCATCGGCATCAAGGCGATCGACCTCGTGGTTGCCGCGTTGCATCTCGCGTAACAAGCAATCCAGTAGCCCGCATGAGCGCAGCGACATGCGGGTCACCCGGGTATCGCTTCGCTCACCCGGGCTACGAGAAGACCTAGGAGACCACCATGCTCAGAGAAGTTCGTCCCGCCATCATCCTCTTGCTCGCGCTCACCGCGATCACGGGACTGGCCTATCCGCTCGCGATCACGGCCGTGGCCGGCGCGATCTTTCCGAAGCAGGCCGAAGGCAGCCTGATCGAGCGAGACGGCAAGGTGGTCGGCTCCGCCCTGATCGGGCAGGAGTTCAAGAGTGACAAATATTTCCACGGCCGTCCGTCGGCGACCACGGCGCCCGATCCCAACGATGCAACCAAGACGGTGCCGGCGCCCTACAACGCGGCCAATTCCGGCGGCTCCAATCTCGGCCCCACCAGCAAGGCGCTCAATGACCGGGTCAAGGAGGATGTCGAGAAGCTGAAAGCGGAGAATCCGTCGCAGCCCGTTCCGATCGACCTCGTCACGTCATCGGCCAGCGGGCTCGATCCGGACATTTCGCCCGAAGGCGCGCTGTTTCAGGTGCCCCGCGTCGCCAAGGCGCGCGGCACGTCCGAGGACCGTGTCCGCCAGCTCGTGACCGACAATACCCAGGGCCGCCTGGGTGGCCTGCTCGGTGAGCCCCGTGTTAACGTTCTGGCGCTGAACCTCGCCCTCGATGCTGCGTCGAAATGACGATGGCTAGGCCCGGCCTGTTGCCGGGCCTATATTAGGCCGCATGGCAACCCAGCGCCGCGATCCCGAACAACGTCCCTCGCCGGAGGCCTTGCTTGAGGCCGCGCGGCGGGAGGACCGCTCCACCGGCCGACTGAAGATCTTCCTCGGCGCCGCCCCCGGCGTCGGCAAGACCTACGAGATGCTGCAGAGCGCCCATGCCCGGCTGAGGGCGGGTGCCGATATCGTGGTCGGCTTTGTCGAGACCCACGGCCGGGCCGAGACCGAGGCGCTGCTGCGCGGGCTTGAAGTCATTCCGCGCAAGCGCGTCGAATATCGCGACCAGGTGCTGGAAGAGATGGACATCGACGCGGTGATCGCGCGCAAGCCGCAGATCGCGCTGGTCGACGAGCTTGCGCACACCAATGCGCCCGGCAGCCGCCATCCCAAGCGCTATCTCGACGTCGAGGAGTTGCTGTCCCACGGCATCGACGTCTATACCGCGGTCAACATCCAGCACATCGAGAGCCTCAACGACGTCGTTGCCCAGATCACCCATGTGCGGGTGCGCGAGACCGTGCCTGATTCGGTGATGGATCGGGCTGACGCGATCGAGCTGATCGACCTCACGCCCGACGATCTGATCCAGCGGCTGAAGGAGGGCAAAGTCTATGTCCCGAAGCAGGCCGCGCGGGCGCTGGAGCATTATTTCTCGCCGGGCAACCTGACGGCACTGCGCGAGCTGGCGCTGCGGCGGACCGCCGAGAGCGTCGACGAGCAATTGCTCAATCATATGCAGGCCAACGCCATCGCCGGGCCATGGGCGGCCGGCGAACGCATCCTGGTCTGTGTCAGTGAGGATCCGCGTGCCGCGGGGTTGGTGCGCTACACCAAGCGGCTTGCCGATCGCGTGCACGCGCCCTGGACCGCGATCTCGATCGAGACGCGCCGCAGCCTGCAGCTGTCCGACGCACAGCGCGACCGCCTCGCCGACACCTTGCGATTGGCGGAGTCGCTCGGTGGCGAGGCTATCACGATTCCGGCCGTGCAACGCCGCATCGCCGACGACATTGTCAATTTCGCGCAGGCCAACAACGTTACCCAGATCATCATCGGCAAGTCGACGCGCTCGCTCTGGTTCGAGATCATGCAGGGCTCGGTGGTGCACGATCTGGTGCGCCGCGCCGGCAATATCGGTGTCAACGTCGTCAAGGGGGACGAGTTGCCGTCGGAGGTGCCGGCAAACTCCTCGGTGCAGACCGCGGCGCGAGCAGAACCCTTCAATCCGCGACCCTATTTGATGGCGTTGCTGATCACGGCGATAGGACTTGGCGCCGCGGCGCTCATCAAGCCGCGGTTCGGGATTGAAAATGTCGACCTGGTGTTCCTGACGGCTGTGGTGATCGTCGCGGTACGCTACGGCCTGTGGCCATCGCTGCTCGCAAGCGTAATCGCCTCGCTCGCCTACAATTTCTTCTTCCTGCCGCCGATCTACACCTTCACCATCACCGATCCCACCAACGTCATCGCCTTCTTCTTCTTCATGCTGATCGCGATCCTGGTCTCCAATGTCGCCGGCCGCGTCCGCGCCCAGGCCGACACCGCGATCGGCCGCATCCGCACCACCGAGCAGCTCTACGCCTTCAGCCGCAAGCTCGCCGGCACCGCCACGCTGGACGACGTGTTGTGGGCGACGGCCTATCAGACCGCGCTGATGTTGAAGGTGCGCGTCGTGCTGCTGTTGCCGGATGATGGCCTGCTCACCGTGAAGACGGGCTATCCGCCCGAGGACGAACTCGACAAGGCCGATCTCGCCGCGGCGAACTGGGCGTGGAGCAACGACCGCTCCGCGGGGCGCGGCTCGGATACGCTGCCGGGCGCCAAGCGGCTGTTCCTGCCGATGCGCACCGGACGCGGCCCGATCGGTGTTATCGGCATCGACGACGATCGCAGCGGGCCGCTGCTGACCCCGGACCAGCGCCGGCTGCTCGATGCGCTGGTCGATCAGGGGGCGCTGGCGATCGAGCGCGTGCTGCTGGTCGAAGACATGGATCGGGTGAAGCGCACCGTGGAGTCGGAGCGGCTGCGTTCGGCGCTGCTGACCTCGATCTCGCACGATTTGAAGACGCCGCTGGCCTCCGTGCTGGGTTCGGCTTCGACCATGCGCGATCTCGGCGCCAGCCTGAGCGACGCTGAAAAGCGCGACCTGCTCGCGACCGTGATCGACGAGTCCGAGCGTCTCAATCGCTTCATCGCCAATCTGCTCGACATGACCCGGCTGGAATCCGGCGCGGTGGTGCCGAACACGGCATTGCATGATGTCGGCGAGATCGTCGGCAGCGCGCTCCGGCGCGCCGGCAAGATTCTGGCACGACATAAGGTATCATTGCAGCTTGACGCGAACCTGCCGATGCTCAGGCTCGATGCCGTACTGTTCGAGCAGGTCATTTTCAATCTGCTCGACAATGCCGCCAAATATGCACCCGCCGACACCACGATTTCGATCAAGAGCTTCCGCGACCACGACTCCGTATCGCTTCAAATCGCCGACGAAGGCGAGGGCATTCCGGCTGACGAGCTGGAAAGCGTGTTCGACAAATTCTACCGTGCGCAAAAGGGCGATCACGTCCGGCCCGGCACTGGCCTGGGCCTGGCCATCTCGCGCGGCTTCATCGAGGCGATGGAGGGGCGGATCACCGCCGCCAATCGCACCGATCGCTCGGGCGCGGTCATCACCGTCCGCCTGCCGATTCCGGCGGAAACCAGGACACTGGACACCGCCGCATGAGCGCGCCCCCGATCAAGGTTCTGGTCATCGACGACGAGCCGCCGATCCGCAAATTGCTGCGGATGGGCCTCTCCACACAGGGTTATGAAATCCTGGAAGCGGGCAACGGCAAGGCGGCGCTCGATCTTCTCGCACAAAATCCGGCGCTGATCATTCTCGATCTCGGCCTTCCCGATATCCACGGCCACGAGCTCTTGCGCATGATCCGCGGCCGCAACGACAGTGTGCCGATCGTGGTGCTGTCGAGCCGCGGCGACGAAGCCGGCAAGGTCGAGGCGCTCGATCTCGGCGCCGACGATTATCTCACCAAGCCGTTCGGCATGGATGAATTGCTCGCGCGCCTGCGCGCGGCGATGCGTCACCAGTTGCAGGTCCATGGCGAGCGGCCGGTGTTTCGCTCCGGCGATCTCTCCGTCGACCTGGTGCGGCGCATCGTCAGGGTCGGCGACAAGGAGGTCAAGCTGTCGCCGAAGGAATATGAGCTGTTGCGCGTGCTGGTGCAGCACGCCGGCAAGGTGTTGACCCATCGCTTCCTGTTGAAAGAGCTCTGGAACGAGCTGACCGACGCGCAATATCTGCGCGTCTATGTGCGCCAGCTTCGGCAGAAGATCGAAGCCGATCCGGAGCGCCCGCAATTCGTGCTGACCGAGACCGGCATCGGTTATCGCCTGCGCGGGGCGGATTAAAGAACAGCGGTCCGAGAAACAAGAAAGGCGAAGTGGTAGCGTCCCGGTTCAAATCGCCGTCAGTTCGCCCTTGCTCCAGGCCTCGCGCAGCTTGAATTTCTGGATCTTGCCGGAGCCCGTCAGTGGAAACGTGTCCACGACGAACCAGTGCTTCGGCGTCTTGTGCGGGGCGAGTGCGGCGCGCATGTAGGCGACGAGTTCTTCCTTGTCGATCGTGGCGCCCGGCGCCGGGCGGATGAAGGCCGCGACCTCCTCGCCCCATCGTTCGTGGGGAATGCCGATCACTGCGACCTCGCCGACTGCCGGGTGCTTGAACAGCAGCTCCTCCAGTTCGCGCGGGTAGATGTTCTCGCCGCCGCGGATGATCATGTCCTTCAGCCGTCCTTCGACCGTGCAATAGCCGCGCGCGTCCATGGCGCAGAGGTCGCCGGTATGCAGCCAGCCATCGGCATCGATGGCGGCAGCAGTGGCCTCGGGCATCTCGAAATAGCCGAGCATCACGTGATAGCCGCGGGTGCAAAACTCGCCGATCGTGCCGACCGGGACGGTTTCGCCGGAGTTGGGGTCGATGATCTTGGTTTCCATGTTGGGCAGCGGCAGGCCGATCGTTCCGGCCTTGTCCTCGATGGTGTCCGTGGTGCGGGTTTGCGCCGCGACCGGAGAGCACTCCGTCTGGCCGAACACGATGTTGAAGGGCGCGCCAAGCTGTTCCTCGAAGCGCCTGACCAGGGGAGCCGGCACGGTGGAGCCGCCGGAGCAGATCGCCTTGATCGCGGAGAGGTCGGTGGTCGGAAAGGTCGGATGCTCCAGCATCGCGATCAGCATGGTGGGCACGCCCACCATCGCGTTGCCGCGATAGGTTCCGAACATCTCGAGGACCGTGGCCGGGTCGAAGGCTTCGACCAGCACCTGCGTCGCCGCCTTGGAGACCGCGCCGATCACGCAACAGACGCAGCCCCCGGTGTGAAACAGCGGCATGGTGGTGACGAAGACGTCGCCGGGGTCGAGGCCCATCCGCTCGGCGGTATCCGCGCCATTGTTCAGGAGCCCGCGATGAGTGAGCAAGGCGCCCTTCGGAAAGCCTGTGGTGCCCGAGGTGTACTGGATCATCACGGGATCGCCGGGATTGACGGCGGGTAGCTTGATGCTCGTATCATCGCCTGCGGAAACGAAGGCGCTCCAGTCGTCGAAGCAGATGATCTCGCGCAACTCCGGGCAGTTCGCCCTGACGGTCCGTACCGTCTCCAGCATCGGATTGCCGCGAAAACTATCGACCACGAAGCAACCGGCCGCGCGCGACTGCTTCAGCACATATTGCACCTCGTTGGCGCGGAAGGCCGGATTCACGGTGACAAGCACCATGCCGGCCATGCCGGCGCCGAACTCGAGCATCACCCATTCCGGAATGTTCTGCGCCCAGACCGCAATGCGCTCGCCGGGTTTGAAACGGGTCAGGAGCGCGCGGGCGGTGCGCTCGGCCTCCCGGTACAACTCGGCGTAGGTCCATTGCCGCCGCAGCGCCGGGTCCGGCACACCGGAAATCAGGGCGAGGCGCTCCGGCGCCACTTCCGCGGCCGCGCGCAACAGGTCGCCGAATGTCATCTCGCGCACCGCGGGCGTGATCGGCCCGGCCACGTGTGACATCGTCAACGCCATCCCCGTCCTCCCCCCGCCGCTTCTGTGGTGTCTCAGGCGGCGCCTCCCGGAAAATGCCTTCCGTCGCCCGCCAATGCAAGCGTCGACGAGAGGTCACCGGGAGCATGATTTGTGCTGGAGGGTTCTCAGCCCGCCCTGCGATGTCGTGCCGCGGAGCGATGCGCGCGCTTCGCCGGACGCCGTTGTGGTGAGCGGCGGGCATGCGATTTCGAGGCCGAACGTCGCGTCGAACCCCTGGCCTTCAGGCTCTGCTTCAGCGCGTCCATCAGGCTGACGACATTGCTCGGCTTCTCCTCGGGCTCTGGCGCCTCGATGGTCTTGCCGGAGGCCTTGCGCCGCACCAGCTTCTTCAGCGCATCCTCGTACTCGTCCTTGAACTTCTTCGGGTCGAAATGCGCGGCCTTGGTATCGAGGATGTGGCCGGCGAGCTCGACCATGTCCTTTGAAATCTTCGGCTTCTTGATGTCGTCGAAATAATCGTCGGCGTCGCGCAGCTCGTGAGGATAGCGCAGCGTGGTGCCGAGCAGGCCCTTGCCGAACGGTTCGATCGCGATGACGTGCTCGCGGTTGGTCAGCACGATGCGAGCGAGCGCCACGCGATCCTGGTCCTTCATCGCATCGCGGATGACGGCAAAGGCATCGACGCCGGCGTTGCCGTCGGGCACGATGTAGTAGGGATGGTTGAGATAGCGCTGGTCGATCTCGTCCTTCGGCACGAAGCTGTCGATATCGATGGTGTGGTTGCTCTCGATCTGGACCGCCTCCAGCTCCTCCCTGTCGATCTCGACATATTTGCCTTTGGAGAGCTCGTAGCCGCGACCCTTCTGGTCGGCCTCGACGACATCGCCGGTCTCGGCATCGACCATCTGCTGCTTCAGCCGGTTACCGGTCTCCTTGTTGATCATGTGGAAGCGGGTCTTCTCGACCGAAGTCGAGGCCGGATACAACGCCACGGGGCAGGTCACGAGAGACAGTTTGAGCGAGCCTTTCCAGTAGGCGCGGGGGGCCATCGTAATCTCCTGCATTTCCAAGCACTTTTCGGAACCCCAACCGCCCTCGCGGGTTTTGGTTCCGAGCGGGTGCGGGTGCGTGCTAGGCTTGTCCGGAATTTTGTGCGAGATCGATTGTGCCGTCGCGAAAGCTTTCCACCTATCGCAAGAAGCGTGACTTCGAACAGACCGCCGAGCCGTCAGGCGACGTTCAGGTCGCACTGTCCCAGCAGCGTCGCTTCGTCATCCAGAAACACGCTGCGACCCGGCTACACTACGATCTCAGGCTCGAATTCGACGGCGTATTCAAATCATGGGCGGTGACGCGCGGGCCTTCGCTCGATCCGCATGACAAGCGGCTCGCGGTCGAGGTCGAAGATCATCCGCTGGACTACGGCGATTTCGAAGGGACTATTCCGAAGGGCCAGTACGGCGGCGGCACGGTGCAGCTCTGGGACCGCGGCTATTGGGATTCCGAAGACCCCGAGCGCGGCTTGAAGAAGGGCGACCTCAAGTTCAACCTGCATGGCGACAAGTTGCATGGCAGCTGGGTATTGGTGCGGATGCGTCACGACCGCAACGGCGGCAAGCGCACCAATTGGCTTCTGATCAAGCACCGCGACGAATATGCGAAGGAGGGTGAGGACAACGATGTCCTCGAGGAGGATCGTTCGGTCGCCTCGGGGCGCACCATGAAGCAGATCGCGGAGGGCAAGGGCAAGGCGCCGAAACCGTTCATGACGGCGAAGAACGGCAAGGGCAAGGCCGATGCGGTCTGGCACTCCAACCGCGGTGACGCCGCAGAAGCGCGCGCAAAGGCCAGGGCCAAGCCGGTCAAGCGGGCGCAAGCCAGCCGCATCGAGTCCATTCCCGATTTCGTCGCGCCGCAGCTCTGCACCACCGTCGAACGGCCGCCTTCGGGTGAGGGGTGGGGCCACGAGATCAAGTTCGACGGCTACCGCGTGCAGCTACGCGTGGAGAGCGGCAAGGCGGCGCTGAAGACCCGCAAGGGGCTCGACTGGACCGAGAAGTTCAAGGCGATCGCCAAAGAGGGCAGCGCGCTGCCGGACGTCCTGATCGACGGCGAGATCGTTGCGCTCGATCATGACGGCAACCCGAACTTTTCGGCGCTGCAGGCCGCGATTGCCGACGGCAAGACCGAGAAGCTGATGTTCTTCGCCTTCGACCTGCTGTTCGCCGAGGACATGGATCTGCGCAGGTTGCCGCTGCGCGACCGCAAGGCACGGCTGAAGGAGTTGCTTGACGAGCACAAGGGCAAATCGATCCGCTATGTCGAACATTTCGAGGTCGACGGCGAGGCCGTGATGGAATCGGCGGCCAAGCTCCAACTTGAAGGCATCGTTTCGAAGAAGCTCGCCGCGCCTTATCACTCCGGCCGCACCGAAAGCTGGACCAAGGCCAAGGCGCGCGCCGGCCAGGAGGTGGTGATCGGCGGCTGGAAGACCACCGCAGGCAAATTCCGCTCGTTGATGGCCGGCGTTTATCGCGGCGATCATCTGATCTTTGTCGGTATCGTCGGCACCGGCTTCGGCCAGGACACGGTCAAGCGTATCATGCCGGCGCTGAAGGCGGCGGAGTCGGACACGAGCCCGTTCAGCGGCAAGAACGCGCCGCGCAAGACGCGCGACGTGCATTGGCTGAAACCCGAGCTCGTCGCCGAGATCGAGTTCGCGGGCTGGACTGCCGATGACAACATCCGTCAGGCTGCGTTCAAGGGGCTGCGCCAGGATAAGCCGGCGGAAGAGGTGAAGGCTGAGAGGCCCGTCATGACCAAGGTGGCAAAGCCTGTCGCAAAGCTTGGGAAGGGCGCGAGCAAATCGTCGTCGGCTAAATCCTCATCCGAGGTGATGGGCGTCGTCATCTCCAATCCCGACAAGGCGATGTGGCCGGATGCCGGCGATGGCGAGCCCGTCACCAAGCTCGATCTCGCGCACTATTTCGAAGCGGTCGGCGAATGGATGATGCCGCATATCAAGGGCCGGCCGAGCTCGATCGTGCGCGCTCCCGACGGCATTCATGGCGAGCACTTCTTCCAGCGTCATGGCATGCAGGGCACCTCGAAGCTCTTGACGCTCGCGCGCGTGTCCGGCGACCGCAAACCCTACCTGCAGGTCGACCAGGTCGAAGGGCTGGCCGCGGTGGCGCAGGTCGGCGGGCTGGAGCTGCATCCCTGGAATTGCGCGCCCGATCTCTATGACGTGCCGGGCCGGCTGGTGTTCGATCTCGATCCCGCGCCCGACGTTGGGTTTGCCGACGTTACCGAGGCGGCCAAGGAGATGCGCGGACATCTCGAGCGCCTCGGCTTGGAAAGTTTCTGCAAGACCACCGGCGGCAAGGGGCTCCATGTGGTGGTGCCGCTGCTCTATGGCGCAAAGGAGCGCATCGACTGGAAGCAAGCCAAGGCTTTCGCGCAAGGCGTCTGCCAGCTGATGGCCAACGAGGACCCCGAGCGTTATCTGCTCAACATGTCCAAGGCCAGGCGCAAGGGAAAGATATTCCTCGACTATCTCCGCAACGACCGGATGTCGACCGCGGTCGGCGCGCTGTCGCCGCGCGCGCGCGACGGCGCCACAGTGTCGATGCCGCTCACCTGGGCGCAGGTGAAGGCCGATCTCGATCCGAAGCGTTTTACGGTGCGCACCGTGCCTGCGCTGCTTGCCAGGTCGAAGGCGTGGCAGGGCTATGATGATGCGGCGTCATCGATCAAGGCGGCGATGAAGAAACTGGAAAAATGAATCTCGTCATTCCGGGGCGCCGCGAAGCGGCGAACGCGGAATCCATAACCACCATCGTGAGTATGGATTCCGGGCCTGCGCCTGACGGCGCATCCCGGAATGACGAATTGTGAGAGCAGCGTGCTCCGCTATATCCGCCCCAGCAATATCAGGATCAGCAGGATGACGATGATCAGCCCGAGGCCGCCGCCGCCATAGTAGCCGGTGCCGTAGAATGGCCCGCCGCCGATGCCGCTGAAGCCGCCAAGCAGCGCTATGATCAAAATGATCAGAATGATCGTGCCGATAGACATTGAACCTCCTCAGCCCCTCTGGGCCATTTGTCGCCTGGTCAGCCGGGGAAACCTGCGGGAACTCGTAAAGTTCCGCGTTTGCTATGCCATAAATCCGGCCGCCTCTTTCATTCGCGGATGCGTGGCTTACATGCGATTGGAACGAAAAGGATTTTGCGATGTCTGCTCCGCTTGTCGTCTCGATTCCACACCGGCTCGGCCGAGAGGAAGCCATTCGACGCATCAAGGGCGGCTTGTCGTGCGTCGCCGCAAACGTGCCCGTGCTCAGCGTCGACGAGGAGCGCTGGGAGGGCGACCGCATGTTCTTCCGTGTCCGCGCCATCGGGCAGGCGGCCTCGGGACAGATCGACGTCGCCGACGATCACGTGCGGCTGGAGGTAACGCTGCCCTTGCTGCTGCAGCGCTTTGCGCAGATGGCGCAGGGCATCATCCGCGAGCGTGGCCAGTTGCTGCTGACCAGGAAGGGCTGACGTGCATTGCGCGACGCAGCAAATGCCGTCAGCTTATTGGTAACGAATATCGCTGACACTTGATTTGCGCGGAGGAAGGGAACCGGTCCTCGAATCGGCACGACATCCGCAAGGCCGTCCGGCCGTCGATCCCGGGCGGCCTTCCGCGTTTCAGGCCTGAGCGGTAGCGACCTTTCTGCGTGCCGGTCGCGCAGCGCCGACGACATTCGCCTTCAAAACTGCCACCGGCAACTGCTGAAACAAAGATGACGCGCGGATTTCCGTGCCGGCGTCGGCATCGGCCTCGATCGCAAATCCACTGACATTGATTGACGCGTCGAACGCGTCCGATTTGGGCCAGTTGCGCCCGCCTTGCGTGAAAGGCGCGAACCATCGTCCCGCCACGACGATCGCCGCATTGCGGCCGCGGCGACGCGCAAAGGCGATGATGTGGTCGCGATGCGGCCCATTGACCTCGAGCGGCTGGTAGTCGCCGTCCGTGAAGACCGCGGCCAATACGCTTCGCATCTTCAGGAGATGCGCGGTCCAGGCGAGCTTCAAATGCCCGTCAGGCCAGCTCTGCGTCAGCTTCTCCCAATCGGGCGCTTGCAATGCCGTCAATGCGTCCGCGCGCGCGGAAAAGTCGACCGGCCGGCGATTGTCGGGATCGACCAGCGATAAATCCCAGAACTCGGTGCCCTGGTAGAAATCGGGCACGCCTGGCAGCGTCGCCTTCAGCGTGAGCTGGCTCAGCGAGTTCAGCGCGCCCAGCAGCGCCACCCGCCGCGCCAGCGCTGAGAGCGATTCCAGGAATTCGCCCGACACGGAATCGTCAAGCATGCGCGCGACGAAAATCTTGAGGCCGTCCTCGTAAGCGGCTTGCGGATTGAGCCAGCTGGTCTCCTGCTTGGCTTCTCGCACTGCTTTCAGCGCGTAGGCCTGGATGCGTTCGACGAAGTTTTCGTCGGGCCCCTCCAGCGGCCAGGCACCGAGCAAGGTCTGGTACAGCATGTATTCCCGGCTCGCCGTCGGCGCGCGCTTCGTGTCATTGAGCACCACGTGCGGCGCATTCAACAGCTTCCATCGCGACACCGTGCTGGTCCATTCATCCGGAATTTCAGTGAGCGCGGCGAGTCGGGCGCGTGCATCCTCGCCGCGCTTGGTGTCGTGCGTGGCGGTCGCGGTCATGCCATGCGGCCATTCTTTGGCCCGCGTCTGCATCATGGCGTGAAAGGCCGGGACGCTCAGCGCCTTTGCGGCAGGATCGCCGCCGACTTCGTTGAGCGCGAGCAGGCGGTGGTAGCGGTAGAAGGCGGTGTCTTCCAGCGATTTCGCCATCAACGGGCCGGTGAATTGCTGCAGCTTCAATGCAAAGCGGCGCACGCGTGGCGCGCTGTGCGGCGGCCGCCCGGGCTTGAGCAGGTCGAGGCTGAGGACATCGCGCAAGAAATCGAAAATGCCGTCGTCGGCGGCGAACCATTCTTCGCGCGCCTGCGCGATCGTCTGCTCGATCAGCGTGCGGTCGTGCGCGGTCGGGCCGGCCGCGGTGATGTAGGTCCGGTAGACCGGGAAATGCATCACATAGAGCTCGAGCGCCTGCCGCAGGCTGTCGGCGGAATAGTCCCGCGTCGAGTAATGGCCGTTGGCGATGCGCGTCAGCAGCCGCGTCAGCACCGTGAATTCGCTCGCGAGCAGGGTTTCCAGCACGCGGCGCTTGGCCGTTTCCAGCACGGGGTCGAGCTGCGGCGGCTGGTTGCTGACCTGCCGCCAGACCTCGTCGAGCGTGTCGAGCCCCTTGGGATCGACGAGCAGATGCGTCAGCACATTCATCCACTCATAGCCGGTAGTGCCCGAGATGCCGGGAAAGCGCTGCAGCTTCTCGTCCTCTCCGAGGATCTTCTCGATCACCACATAGAACGGCTTGCTGTCGCCGCCTTGCGCCTGTCGGATCAGCCGGCGCAGCCGATGGAAATATTGCGCGGGATCGCGCAGGCCGTCGATATGGTCGAGCCGGAGCCCTTGCAATTTGCCCTCGGCGATCAGCCTGCGCACGAGCCGATGCGCGGTCTCGAACGTCTCGGCGTCCTCGACGCGCAAGCCGGCCAGCGAATTGACATCGAAGAAGCGGCGATAGTTGATGTCGCTGGAGGCGAGCCGCCAGTGGCCGAGCTTGTAGTGCTGCCGCTCCAGCAAATGATGCAGCGCCAGCGTCTGCGTCGGACGATCCACAGCCGCGCGATAGGCGGCGAGCCCTTGTGCGATGATCGCGGCGCCGCCGGCAATGCCCTTAAGTTCGGCCTTGAAAGCCGGGGCCTCGCCGCGATTGGGATGCCGCAGGCCGCGATAGCGCGAGGCAAGCGCCAGGATTTGCTTGCCGGCTTCCGTACTCTCCGCGCCGGCTTCTTTCACGACGATGCGCAGCACTTCGCCGTAGCGTTCCGGCGCGATCGGCAGGCGGTGCTCGTAGTACCAGCAGGAGAAGCTGCCGTCGCTGGCGTCGTAGCACAGCTCGATCTCGCCACCCTCCAGCGCTTCGCCGTAAGGCTTCCCCAGGATCGGCAGCAGCACGCCGCCACGTTTGCGATATGGCAACTGTTCCCAGTCGATGTCGAAGGAGGCTGCATGGGGCGAGGCCGGGCCCCATTCCAGCATGTCCAGCCACCACGGATTGTCAGCGTAATGCACGCCGACATGATTGGGCACGAAGTCGAGGATCAGCCCGAGTTCGTGCTGCCGCAGCGCAGCGCTGAGGCGCTCGAAGCCGGCTTCGCCGCCAAGCTCGGGATTGAGTTTGGTGTGATCCACGACATCGTAGCCATGGGTCGATCCCTTGCGGGCCTTCATGAAGGGCGAGGCATAGACGTGGCTGATGCCGAGCGCCTTCAGATACGGCACGACCGCGGCCGCCCTGTCGAAGTCGAAATCGGCGGTCAGCTGCAGGCGATAGGTCGCAAGCGGAATGGCTGCAGGCATGTCATGCTCCGATCCGCCAGAGCACCGACCAGGGTGGAAGCCGGTTGCCGAAATCGCCGCCCCAGATCGCCGTGCCGGCTTGCGCGGGCGCGCCTGCAATTTCGTTCGGCGAGAGGTTGGCCATCAGCCGCAGAATCGCGCCGTCGCCCATGCGCCAATGCGCTGTCAGCAGACCGTTGTCTCCGGCATTTGCTTCGCCGAACGTCGTCCCCTTCAGCCTTGGCACGATTTCGCGCGTGCGCGCGGCGAGCAATTCGCGGATCAGCGCCAGGCGCTTCGCGCCTTCGCCGCTGTCCCGCTTCGCCCAGTCGAGCTTCGCGGATTTGAAGGTGGTCGACATCAGGGGATCGGGGACCTCGTCGCCATATTTCTCATAGGCCCATTTGTACTCCTCGCGCCGTCCCTTGCGCACGGCTTCGGCAAGCCCGCCCTTGAAATCGCAGAAGAACGGGAAGGGCGCCTTCGAGCCCCATTCCTCGCCCATGAACAGCATGGGGATGTTGGGGGAGAGAAGTGTCACCGCGAGTGCGGCCTCGATACCTTCGCGCGGCGCGATCGCTTCCAGCCGGTCTCCGAACGGGCGGTTTCCGACCTGGTCGTGGTTTTGCAGAAAGTTGACGAAGCTCGTCGGTGGCAGTGCGCCGCTCGGCTCGCCGCGGCATCTGTTGCCCCAGAACGGTGCCGGCTCGCCCTGATAGACAAAGCCGGACGCGAGCGCCCGTGCGAGTCCACCAAGCGTAGAGGCCTGGTAATCGCCGTAATATCCCTGCGCTTCTTTCGTCAGCAGCACGTGCCAGACATGGTGATAGTCGTCGTTCCACTGCGCGCGATATTTGCCGCGCGGCGGCTCTTCGCGGGAATCGAGCAGGCTTGCGATGTTGTCGCCGTTCTCCAGCACGAGATGGATGTGCCGGCCACTCTCGCGCACGAGCTTGCCAACTTCAGTGCTCAATTCATGCAGCATCGGGACCGCGCCGGGCTCGCTGCGGATGTGATTGACGGCATCGAAGCGCAAGCCGTCGAAGCGATAGTCGATGAGCCAGTACAGCGCATTCTCTATCGCGAAGGCGCGCACCTCCGGCACGCGATAGTCGATGGCGCTGCCCCACGGCGTATGCGCGTCGGTGAAGAAGCTGGATGCGTAGCGTCCGAGGTAATTTCCCTCCGGGCCGAAGTGGTTGTAGACGACGTCGAGGAACACCATCAGTCCGCGCAGATGCGCTTCGTCGATCAGCGCTTTCAGGTCTTCGGGGCGTCCATAGGCGCTGTCGGGCGCGTACCACAGCACGCCGTCATAGCCCCAGCCGCGGGAGCCGGCGAAATCCGCAAGCGGCATCAACTCCAGGGCGGTGATCCCGGTTTTGACCAGATGGTCGAGCTTCTCGATCATTTCGCGATAGGTGCCGCCCTGTGTGAAAGTGCCGGCATGCGTCTCGATCAGCACGGTCTCTTCCCAAGGGCGTCCGCGCCAGTCCCGCGCGCGCCATTTGTAGGCGCCGTGATCGATCACCTCGCTCGGGCCGGACACGTCCTCGGGCTGGAAGCACGAGGCCGGATCAGGCACGTCGATCTCGCCATCGATGCGGAATTTGTAACGCGTGCCGGCCTTGGCGGTCGCGACATCGAGGAAGAACCAGCCATTGTCGCCGCGGACCATCGGCCGCAAGCCGTCGAGCAGAAGATCGACGCGTTTGCATGACGGCGCCCACAGCCGAAATGTGACGCCGTCAGCCGCTAGTTTGGGGCCGAACCGGCGCGCATTCATGCCGCGCCCGCAAAGGCCAGCACCGAGCGCGGGGGCGCCTTGATCTGGGCGCCCGCGGCAAGACTGGGACCGGCCTGCTCGGTCTCGGTCGTGTTGAGGACCTGCTGCCAGCTCTTGTACTCGGGCATTTTCGGCATGGTGAAACCGATCTCTTCGGGGGCGGCGTTCAGCACGATAAAGATCGGCGCCTGCCCTTGTTCCATCGGCCCCAGCACATAGGCGAGGAACCGGCCGTCCGGGAATTTCCAGTCCGCTTCGGTCATCTCGGCGGCGGCCGGCGTCAGCCATTGCACGCCGTAGGAGCCATCCACCCGCCGCCCGTCGAGCCAGCGCTGGCAGCGGATTTGGCCGAAACGCCGCCTGAGCTCGGTGAGATGTGCGATGAAGTCGGTGAGGTCGTTATCCTTGCCGAGATACTCCCAGCCGATCCAGCCGATCTCATTGTCCTGGCAATAGGCATTGTTGTTGCCGGATTGCGAGTTGGCGACCTCGTCGCCGGCGAGGATCAGCGGCAGGCCCTGCGCCAGCAGCAATGTGGCGAGCGCATTCTTGCGAAGTTGCCGGCGCAGCGCGACGATATTGGGATCGTCGGTCGGTCCCTCATGACCGCAATTATTGCTGTGATTGTCGTTGGAGCCGTCGCGATTGTCCTCGCCGTTGGCCTCGTTGTGCTTCTCGTTGTAGCTGAACAGATCGGCCAGCGTGAAACCGTCGTGCACGGTGATGTGGTTGACGCCGGCGCGCGTCGCGCGGCCGTTACGATGGAAGAGATCGGAGGACGCGGTCATGCGGCTCGAAACCTCGCCGATCAGGCTGCCTTCACCCGCCCAGTAGCGCCGCATCACGCTGCGGTAGCGGTCATTCCACTCCGACCATTGCGAGGGAAAGCCGCCGACCTGATAGCCGCCGAGGCCGAGATCCCAGGGTTCGGCGACGAGCTTCACCGTGGACAGCACCGGATCCTGCCGGATCGCGGTGAAGAAGCCGGAGTTGCGGTCGAAGCCGTTCGGGCCGCGCCCCAGCGTGCTGGCGAGGTCGAAGCGGAAGCCGTCGACATGGCAGACCTCGACCCAGTAGCGCAGCGAGTCCATCACCATCTGCAGCACGCGCGGATGGGTGAGGTTGACCGAGCAGCCGCAGCCGGTGAAGTCGTCGTAATAGCGCTTGTTGTCGGGCTTCAGCCAGTAATACGAGGCGTTGTCGATGCCGCGATAACACAGGGTCGGGCCCATCTGGTTGCCCTCGGCGGTGTGATTGTAGACCACGTCCAGCATCACCTCGATGCCGGCATCGTGCAGCCGCGCTACCGCGGTACGGAAGGCGTCCAGCGGATTGTCCTGGGCGTAGCGCGCCTCGGGAGCGAAAAACGAAATGGTGTTGTAGCCCCAGTAATTGACGAGTTTTTTCTCGACCAGAATGCGGTCGTCGATCAGCGCATGGATCGGCAGAAGCTCGATCGTGGTGACGCCGAGCCGCTTGAAATGCGCGATCATCGCGGGTGAGGCGAGGCCGCCATAGGTGCCGCGCAAATTCGGCGGCACATCGTCGCGCGTCTGGGTCAACCCTTTGATGTGGGCCTCATAGATGATCGTCTCGTCCCAGGGAATGCTCGGCCGAATCTCGCGCCGGCCCCAGTTGAATGTCTCGTCGACCACGACCGCCTTCGGCATGCCGCGCGCATTGTCGCGCCGATCGAACGACAAATCCTCCCGCGCGCTGCCGGTGCGATAGCCGAAATGCGCGTCGCTCCAGACCAGCCGGCCGGCGAGCCGCTTGGCATACGGGTCGAGCAAGAGCTTGTTGTGATTGAAGCGATGGCCCTGCTCCGGCGCGTAGAGGCCGTAAACGCGATAGCCGTAGAGCTGGCCCGGCGAAACGTCGTTGAGGTAACAGTGCCAGACGTCCTCGGTGCGCTCCGGCATTTCGATGCGCTCGAGCTCGCGGCGGCCCTGGCCGTCGAACAGGCACAGTTCGACTTTCTCTGCATTGGCCGAGAACAGCGCGAAATTGGTGCCGCGTCCGTCCCAGCTGGCGCCGAGGCGCGCATGCGTTCCGGCGGTCAGGCGCATGCGCTAACCTTCTGGCACCAGGAAGACGGCGGCGAGCGGCGGGATGGTGAGCTTGATCTCGGGCGAGGCGTCGTCGGTGGCTTGAACGCCGCCGACATTGCCGACATTGCTGCCGCCATAATGCGCGGAATCCGAGTTGAGCACCTCGCGCCACCTGCCGCCGAAGGGCACCCGGATGCGGTAGCGCTGATAGACGTTTGGCGAGAAATTGACCACGACCACGCAGCGCGAGCGCGGATCGAAGCCCTTGCGCAGCCAGGCGAACACGTTGTGGTTCGCGTCCTCGGTGACCAGCCATTCGAATCCGGCGGCTTCGCAATCGAGCTGATGCAGCGCCGGCACGTCGCGGTAGAGCCGGTTGAGATCGCGGATCAGCGACTGCACGCCGGAATGGTTCTTGTATTGCAGCAGATGCCAGTCCAGCGAATGATCGTGATTCCATTCGCTCGACTGCGCGAACTCGCAGCCCATGAACATCAGCTTCTTGCCGGGATGGCCGAACATGAAGCTGTAATAGGCGCGCAGATTGGCAAAGCGCTGCCACTCGTCGCCGGGCATCCGGCCGAGGATCGAGCGTTTGCCGTGCACGACCTCGTCATGCGACAGCGGCAGGATGAAGTTTTCAGAGAACGCGTAGTGCAACCCGAACAGAATGTCGCCGTGATGATATTTGCGATGGATGGGATCCTTGCCGATATATTTCAAGGTGTCGTGCATCCAGCCCATGTTCCATTTGTAGCCGAAGCCGAGCCCACCGTGCTCGACCGGGCGCGACACCTGCGGCCACGCGGTGGACTCCTCCGCCGCCGTCGTCGCCTCCGGGAAGCGCGCGAACACCTCGGTGTTGAAGCGGCGCAAGAACGCGATCGCGTCGATATTTTCCCGGCCGCCAAATTTGTTCGGTATCCAGCCTCCCGCGGGGCGGCTGTAGTCGAGATACAGCATGGAGGCGACCGCATCGACGCGCAGCCCGTCGATGGCGTAGCGCTCGAGCCAGAACAGCGCGTTGGAGACCAGGAAGTTGGTCACTTCGACGCGGCCGTAATTGTAGATCAGCGTGCCCCAGTCGAGATGGCGGCCCTGCTGCGGATTGGCGTGCTCGTAGAGCCCGGTGCCGTCGAAGCGGCCGAGGCCGTGCGGGTCGTCGGGGAAGTGTCCGGGCACCCAGTCGAGGATGACGCCGAGGCCCTGTTCGTGGCAGGCGTCGACCAGCGCGGCGAAATCGGCCGGCGAGCCGAACCGGCTCGTGGGCGCAAACAGTCCGGTCGGCTGATAGCCCCAGGAGCCGTCGAACGGATGCTCGCTGACGGGCAGGAATTCGACATGGGTGAAGCCGAGGTCGCGCACGTAGGAAGGCAGTTGCTCGGCGAGATCGCGATAGGTCAGCCATTCGTTATGGCCCTTGCGCCGCCACGAGCCGAGATGGACCTCGTAGATCGACATCGGCGCGCTGCGCGCATTGACACCGCCGGGTGCACCGCGCGGCCGCGGCAGCGCCGCCTCGTCGAACACGATCGACGCGGTCTTTGGGCGCACTTCCGCGGCGAACGCCACCGGGTCCGACTTCAGCGGCAGATGCCGGCCCTGCCGACCGACGATGTCGAACTTGTAATGGTCGCCGGCACGAGCGCGGGGAATGAACAGCTCCCAATAGCCGTTGCCGCGCACCCGCATCGGATGCCGCCGCGCGTCCCAGTAATTGAAGTCGCCGACCACGCTGACCCGCCTTGCGTTGGGCGCGAATACCACGAACGCCACGCCATCGACGCCGTCGAGTGTTTTGGGATGCGCGCCGAGCTTGTCGTAGAGCCGCTGGTCGGTTCCTTCACCGAGCAGATAGAGATCGAGATCGGAGAGCACCGGCGGAAAGCGATAGGGGTCCTCGAGCTCGACGACGTTGTCGCCGAATTTGGCGCGGAGCTGATAGCGCTGCGAACCGTTCGGCATGGTGCCGGCGAACAGCCCGGCATCATGGATGCGCGCGAGCTTCGCCGATGCGCCGTTTTCGTCGATCGCCTCGACATTGCTGGCCTCGGGCAGGAACGCGCGCACCACCGTCTTTCCGCCCTCGTGATGCAGGCCGAGATAGCGGAAGGGATCGGAATGGCGTCCCTCGACAATGGCGTAGGCTTCGGCGGACAGTTTCGGCATCAGGTCTCGCTTGCAGGCTCGGACAGGGTTCGAAGCAGCTCATGCAAAGGTATGCGCAGCCATTCGGGCCGGTAGGTCAATGCATTTTCGATCTCGCCAAGGATGCTTTGCAGCAAAAAGAAGTCAATGAGGGCATCGGTTGCATGCGGATCGGCAGGCCAGAGCCGAGGATTGCTCATGGCCTCCTTGTAGGACGTAAGGAACGCTGCGATGGCCCGATCGCGCCAGACGGTTAACGCCGCTGCCAGTTTACCATGCTCATCGGGCGCCACCTGAAGCGCGCGGTCGAACGCCGCGGCAACCGAATGATCGATCGATCGCAACATGTCGGCGACATCGCGGGCCGCCGGCGCCTTGCGCCGCCGCTCTTCCAGCGGGCGATCCTCCTCGCCATCGAAGCCTGCGATGAAGATATCGTCCTTGACGATCAGGAGGCGGTCGAGCCGGAAATCGCCATGCAGGCGGATGTCAGACCCGCCCATGTCGGATGGCAGCAATCCGGCCAGGCGATCGTGCAGAGTCTCGCGCAGCGCCAGCGCGCGATCGATGAAAGCGCGATCGGGCTCGCGGATGGCGCTGCGGCGCTTCGCCAGCGTATCGAACACGCGGTCGGCTTGCGCCGCGGCTTCGCTGGTCCATCGTCCGACGTCGGCAGGCCGGGTCGGCTCCGGCGCGAAATCGGCAAGCTCGGTGTTGGAAGCGAGCGCGAGGTGCAGTTCTGCGGCGCGCTTGCCGGCTTGCGCCATGTAACGCAGATAGGGCGCCTGCTCCTCGCTTTCGCCGGCCTTGTCCTCGGGCCCAAGCAAGCGCAACTTGTCGATGAAGCGGTCCAGGTAGGCCGCGCTCACTCTCCAGGCATCACCCTGGTTCAGGACAAAGGCGTGCACCGTTGCAACCGCGCCGCGTTTGCCGCCGTCCTCCACCACCTCGGCGCTGCCGAGCAGGGCAGGGGTGTTGGCGAAGCCGGCGACCTCGGTCAGGAAGCGTCCGACCTCGATGGCAGGATGAATGCCGGTTTCCAGCTTGCGATAGAGCCGCACGACATATTCGCCGTCGACCAGCGAAGTGGTGGCGCAGCGGGCGGAATCGACCAGCTCGATCCGTTGCGGTTCGCGCACGAGGCGATCGCCAAACTTGCTGGTCGGCCAGAATTCGAGCCGCAGCCCGTTTTCCTCCACGATCAGCGACTGCCGGAGATTGCGCAGGAACAGGCCGATGAAGATCGGGCTCGAGGCAACGTCGAGCAGCGTTCCTTCGCGCGCGCCCTGGCGAACGGCGGCTAAGGCATTGGGATTATAATGCTCGCGATCGAAGCGCACCCATTCGATCTGCATCGGCAACAAGTAGCGCGCTCGTCTGTCGTTCTGCGTCGCCTCGAAGAACACGATCCACGGCTTGTTGTCGCCGATGTCGCAGAACGGAACGGCCGAGACCAGCACCGGGTGGATCGCGGCCGGCCGGTGTTCCGGGTACCAGCGGGTGCGCGAGAGATGGCCGGGCAGCACGTCGTGTTCGAAGATGCCGCGGGTGCGCGCCAGCGAGACCCATGTCGAACCAAGGGGAACGACGAGCGTCTCGAACTCCTGCATGGTGCGCGGCGCGGGCGCCACCGACTTGTCGCGCTCCTGCAGGTCGAACCAGTAGAAGCCGTAGGGCGCCAGCGTGACCATGTAGGGCAGTTCGCCGATCGCGGGGAAGCGCGTACGCCCGAGCATTTCCAGCGGAATGCGTTCCTTGAAGGCCGATAAATCGAGTTCGGTCGCCTGCGCCGAGCGCGACAAATTGGCGACGCAAAGGATGACCTCGTCCTTGTACTGGCGGACATAGGCGAGCACAGCGCGATTGGCCGAGCGGATGAAGGTCATGGTGCCGCGGCCAAAGGCGAGCGTCGACTTGCGCACCGAGATCAGCTTCTTGGTGGCGCTGAGCAGCGAGGACAGGCTGCGCGACTGCGCCTCGACATTGACGGCCTCGTAGCCGTAGACCGGGTCCATGATCATCGGCGCATAGAGTCGCGCGGGGTCGGCGCGCGAGAAGCCGCCGTTGCGGTCCGACGTCCACTGCATCGGCGTGCGCACGCCGTCGCGGTCGCCGAGATAGATGTTGTCGCCCATGCCGATCTCGTCGCCGTAGTAGACGATCGGCGTGCCCGGAAACGACATCAGCAGCGAATTCATCAGCTCGATCTTGCGCCGATCATTGTCCATCAGCGGCGCAAGTCGCCGCCTGATGCCGACATTGATGCGCGCGCGCGGATCGTTGGCATAGGTCGACCACAGATAGTCGCGCTCGACGTCGGTGACCATTTCCAGCGTCAGTTCGTCGTGGTTGCGCAGGAACAGCGCCCACTGGCAGTTCGCCGGGATGTCGGGCGTCTGGCGCAGGATGTCGGTGATCGGAAAGCGGTCCTCCTGCGCGATCGCCATGTAGATGCGCGGCATCAGCGGGAAGTGATAGGCCATGTGGCATTCGTCGCCATTGCCGAAATATTCCTGCACGTCCTCCGGCCATTGATTGGCTTCCGCCAGCAACGCCTTGCCCTTGGAATAGGCATCGAGCTCGGCGCGCAGCTTGCGGATGATCGCATGCGTCTCCGGCAGGTTCTCGTTGTTGGTGCCGTCGCGCTCGCAGAGATAGGGAATGGCGTCGAGCCGGAAGCCGTCGACGCCGGCATCGAGCCAGCGCTTCATCACCTGGATCATGGCGCTGACCACGCGCGGGTTGTCGAAATTCAGGTCCGGCTGGTGCGAGAAAAAGCGGTGCCAGTAGAACTGGCCAGCCTCGGGATCCCAGGTCCAGTTCGATTTCTCGGTGTCGGTGAAGATGATGCGCGTGCCCGGATATTTCTGGTCGCTGTCGCTCCAGACATACCAGTTGCGCGCGCTCGAGCCCTTGGGGCTGCGGCGGGCGCGCTTGAACCAGTCGTGCTCGTCGGAGGTGTGATTGATCACGAGCTCGGTGATGACGCGCAAACCGCGCTTGCGCGCCTCCTGGATGAACCTCTTGAAGTCCTTCATCGTCCCGAAATCGGGATTGATCGCGCCATAGTCGGCGATGTCGTAGCCGTCGTCGCGGCCGGGCGAGGGATAGAACGGCA
>Ga0070741_10002227_pt1 | contig 53479 bp, 43 predicted proteins | sample Coa_R1_4_FD_66440 | JGI IMG/M metagenome (GOLD analysis project Ga0070741, IMG submission 66440) | Surface soil microbial communities from Centralia Pennsylvania, which are recovering from an underground coalmine fire - Coalmine... | ecosystem: Environmental > Terrestrial > Soil > Unclassified ... | reverse complement strand
CCCCCTCTCAAACAGCGACCGCTCAGAGGTTACTTAGTAACCCCCACCCCCCTCCTCCAACAGCCCTGAGAATAATTTTCCGCTCTCCTTTCCTAGGCCATCCCCTAACCCCAAACCCATCTGCGTCGATCTGCGTTGATCTGCGGCCAAGCTTTTTCTGAAAGTCGGCTGGTAATTTGGTCCAACCATGGCAACTTTTGTCCGCAAACGGAGTTAAAATTCTCAGCATGTGCTCCGCATTCTCCCCCTCGCGTATAGGCCGCGCCTTGATGGTGATTGCCTTAGTTGCCTTGTTTTCGCTGGCCGCACAGGCGGGCGATGGCAGTACCTCTAACCCAAAGAGAACGCACGGTTCAGCCGCGTTGCTTAGCGAGCACGACCGGGCTTTGCACGTCTTGAACCGGCTGACCTTCGGGCCGCGCCCTGGAGACATCGAGAAGGTGATGGATGCCGGTGTGGATAACTGGCTGGAGCAGCAGTTGCAGCCCGATAAGATTCCTAATCCGCTGCTCGACTCCAAGCTTGCTCCCTATCGCACACTGCAGATGCAGCCTCGCGATATGCTGCAGGCGTTTCCCAATGGCAACATGATTCGCGAGGCGGCTGAAGGCAAGCGCCCGCTGCCCTCCGATCCTATTCAATACGGGTTCTGGGAGGTGCTGGTTGCCCGCTACAAGCAACAGCAGCAACAGAACCAGCAGAATGTAGCCGCGCTGGCTGCCGCTATTCCCATGTCTCCCGAGGAGGCAGCCAAGAAAGCGGCCGCCGATAAAGCTGCACAGGATGCAATCACGCAGCAGGCTAAAGACGCCGCCCACCACATTGCGCAGATGCTGCTGACGCTCCCGAAAGAGAAGCGCATGCCCGCGTTGATGCAGTTGCCCATCAATGATCGGCTGGCCTTTGCCACCAACCTGCCCAATGAAGATCGTGACCGGCTCATGCCCGATTTTTCCGCCGCCGAGCGCGAAATCTATTACGGCATGAACGGCAGCCCCACCGGGGTTGTGCTCTCCGAGCTGCAGCAGGCCAAGGTGCTGCGCGCCGTCTACAGCGAGCGCCAGCTCGAAGAGGTGATGACCGATTTCTGGTTCAACCACTTTAATGTTTACTTAAATAAGGATATTGACCAGTATCTGGTGACCAGCTACGAGCGCGATGCCATCCGCGCGCACGCGCTGGGCAAGTTCCACGACCTGCTGGTGGCTGTAGCCAAGAGCCCAGCCATGCTCTACTACCTGGATAACTGGGTCAGCATTGGGCCGAATTCAATTGCCGCCGGCGTCAAGCCCGGCCAGGCCCCCAAGCCCGGCACTGCTAACAAAGGGCTGAACGAAAACTACGCGCGAGAATTGATGGAACTGCACACGCTGGGCGTGAACGGCGGCTATACCCAGGCGGACGTAACGCAAGTGGCGCGCGTCTTTACCGGCTGGACCTTTCAGTCACCGCAGCAGCCGCCGGCCCAGGGGCAGGTTGTAGGTTTCATGTTCGACCCTAAAAAGCATGAACCCGGACCGAAAGAGATTCTCGGCCATACTGTTAAAGATGCCGGCATGGATGAAGGCATGCAGGTGCTGGAGATGCTCTCGCGCAGCCCGGCGACTGCCAAGTTCATTTGCACCAAGCTGGCGCGCCGTTTTGTCAGCGACGATCCGCCGCCCGCTCTGGTGAAACAGATGTCTGAAACTTTTCTCTCCAGCGATGGCGACATCCGCGCCGTGCTGCGCGCCATGTTTCACTCCAAAGAGTTCTGGTCGCCAGGCGTGTATCGCAAGAAGGTAAAGACCCCGCTGGAGTTTGTGGCATCGGCGCTTCGCGCCACCGGCACGGACGTGCAGAACCCCGGCGCCGCCGTGCAGGCTCTTGGCAAGATGGGCATGCCGCTTTACCAGATGGCGCCACCCACGGGCTACTCCACCGCAGCCGATGTGTGGATGAACTCCGACGCCTTGCTCGATCGCCTGAATTTTTCCCTCGCCCTAACCAGCGGCGGGCAGAATGGATTGAAGTTCGATCCGCTGCGCGTGCTGACGCTGGGCCTGCTGACGCGCGCACCCAAGGAAGAGATTGTTCCCGTCAATACCTCGGGCGGCAGCGAAGCCGCCGTGGCGCTGATCGAAGATGCCCTGATTGGCGGCGAGACCTCCAAGACCACCAACGAAGCTATACATAAAGAGATGAACGACCCGCAAATCGCCGCCCATCTCTCCGATGATCCCGGCAAAGCCCTGGGCACGATCATCGGTTTAGCACTGGGATCGCCTGAATTTCAGCTGCGATAAAAACAGTACTCGGTACTCGGTACTCAGCAAAAGACAAGAAGCTCACCGCAGAGAACGCAAAGAAACGCATAGGATTAAAAACAGTCTGAAATAAAAGCTTTGCTTTTTTCACTGAGTACCGAGTACTGAGTACTGAACTCTGCACTTGCATTCCCCCGGCAATCCCAGTATCCTGCCCCCTCACGTCTTTCCAGGCACGCGATTCATGACCTTAGTCCGGCCATCGAGCAAGCCCAATTATTTGAGGAAGTTGCGTCGACTTTTGCGCGAGGTTTCAGAGCAGCCGCTGCCTGACCGGGTGCATCAGTTGCGCACGACCATCCGCCGGGCAGAGACCTTCCTCAGCTCACACGAGCTTTCCGCAAAACGCGACGTAGCAAAACTGTTGCAGCAGCTAGCCAAGCTGCGGCGGCGGGCGGGCCGGGTCCGTGACATTGATGTACAGACGATTGCCCTTCGCAGCGTACAAATTGGCCGCCAGGAAGAAGCCAAGGCTCTTCTCATGGCCGAGTTGGAAGCCCAACGCAGCAAACAGCAAAAGAAGCTTCTGGCCGGCATTGAAGATAAATTCTCCCCACGCTTGCGCGAGCGCATGCAGAAGGTGGAATACGCAATCGCCTTTGCGGGTGGCGCCGAGGGCGTGGCCGGCACGCCAGGGAATATAGCCTTGGAGAGGTTGTCTCGCTCGGTGCGAGACCTGGTTCGCGCTTACCGGAAGGCGCAGCCGTTTTCGCCGCGCGGGCTGCACCAGTTCCGCATTCAATGCAAGAAAACGCGTTATCTGGCGGAACTGCTTCCAGGAAACGCTGAACTGCTGCTGCAACTCAAGACCATGCAAGATGTAATTGGCGACTGGCACGACTGGCTCACCCTGGCACAGAATGCCGCTCGCATTGCCGGACTGGCAAAATTGGCCCTGCTCGCCCACCTGCAGAACGTTACCCAGGCGAAATTTACCGAGGCCATCAGTGTATGCGGGCGGGTAGTCAACGAGATTCAAGCGGGAGCGTACCTGCGCCAGCTACCGCGGGAGAAAAACGCAGTCGAGACGGAGCAGAAAAAATCTGCCCCGGAAAAAAAGAGAGCCGTCCGGGAAAACAAAAAGAGTGAAACTGCAAAGAAGAAGCCCGCTGGTTCTTCCGCGCGAAAACAGGCCGCTCCTGCCGCGGGTTGAGGATCGGTTGGAAGAATTGATGCGGAAATTTACACTTCCCTGATCGGGAACTCAATGAATCCGATTCAGACCTGCGCAAAAGATAAAAGCTAAGAACTGGTGCTGAGAACCGGGAACTGAGAACTGCTTTTCCATGCCCACCTTCGCCGCTGTCGATATCGGGTCCAATTCGGTTCGCATTAAGATCGCGCGTCTGGTCCGCCACCGCCTGGTGACAGTTCACGAGGACCGCGAGGTCACACGGCTGGGCAAATCCGTCTTCAAGAATGGCATGCTTACGCCTTCGGCCATGGCCCGCACGGTTGAGGTTTTGCAGCGCTTCCACAAGGCGGCCCAGAGAAAGGGAGCGCAGGTGGTGCGGGTGGTGGCCACCAGCGCCTTGCGCGATGCCCGCAACGGCGGCGCCTTCATGGAGTGGGTGCGCTCGACAACCGGATGGAAAGTTGAAATCATCAGTGGACTGGAAGAAGGGCGACTCATTCACCTTGGCCTGCTTTCCAATATGCGATTGGGTCTCTCGCCGGTTCTGATGGTCGATCTGGGAGGCGGAAGCTGCGAACTGACCGTCTCGGCCGCCGGACACATTCTTTACACCATCAGCCTGCCTTTGGGGGCGGTGCGCCTGACCGAGGAATTCCTCAAGCACGATCCACCTACATCGAAAGAATTGCGCCGGCTGCGCAGCTTCATCGAAAAAGAGCTGGGCCGCACGGCGAGACGCATTCTCAGCTTCAAGCCCCGCCTCATGATTGCCACCTCGGGCACGGCGGCGGCGCTGGCGGCGGTTTGCAGCGGCGTGCACAAAAGCACGGTGCGCGAATCCATGCAGGATGTGCCCCGGGCCAAGGCGGTTAAGATCGCGGCCAAGCTGGCCAAGCTGAAAGTTGAGGAGCGTACGGCGCTCTCGGGCATCGGTCCGCGGCGGGCAGAAATTGTTGTTGCCGGGGCGGTGGTCTTTGCCGAGCTGCTGGAAAAATGTCATCTGCGCGGCTTTCGCTACTCCCCGCTCGGGCTGCGCGATGGCCTGCTGGCCCAGATGGCGGCAGATTATGACCAGCGCACGCGCTCGCGGCGGCAAATCGAATCTGATCGCTGGGACGCTTTACTGGCCACCGGCAAGAACTATCGGGTAGACCCGGCGTATGCGCAGCATGTGCGCACGCTCGCGCTCGACCTTTTCCGCCGCCTGCGTCCCGTGCATAACCTGCCTGTGGAATTTGCCGAGTGGCTCTCGGCCGCGGCCATGCTTCATGAAGTTGGAATTTATATCAACCGCTATGGATGGCACCGCCATGCCCACTACGTAATCGCCAACAGCGAAATTTTTGGCTACACCGCCTACGAGCGCGCCCTGATTGCGGCCATTGCGCGCTATCTGGGAAACTCCCGCCCCACCGCCGCGCAAAAACCCATGAAGCTGCTTCGCCCCGCCGATCGCATTCACGCCTCCAAGGCAATTGTTCTACTGCGCCTGGCGCGGGCCCTGAATCAAAGCCGCAGAGGGCTGGTCAGCGGCGTCTCGGCCCAAATCAAAGGCGGCAAGGTACGCCTGGTTCTGCGCACCAAGGGCAGAATGGACGCCGAACTGGAGCTGTGGTCCCTGGAAAAAGAGCATAGCTACTTCCGGGAGATCTTTGGACGTGAACTGGAAGCGGGGGTTTCGTAGGAGCGGATAGCCCGAGCCTACCGCCCGCTGCTCCCAGGCTCAGGTAAATGTGAATGCCCTTTATCGCCGGCAAAGATGATGCTATCCTCACCTCATGCAGATCACGGTTGAGCTTCCAGATGATCTTGCCCAGCATCCGAATGCAGGCAGGGAGGCACTTGAGGCTCTAGTTATTGAAGGCTATCGTTCGGGCAAGCTCTCGCACTACCAGGCGAGGCAGTTGTTGGGAATATCACGCTTCGAATTTGACGGCTTTCTCAAGGGCCGCAATATCTACGAGCACGCTTACGATCTTGAAGATTTGGAGCAGGACCGGGAGGCGCTGCGACTACTGCAAGCCAAGGGTCTTCTCAAGGGATGATTGTCGTTGCGGACACTTCTCCGCTTAATTACCTCGTTCAGATTGGCTGTGAATCTCTTCTCCCTGCATTGTATAAATTGTATAAAAGGGTTGTTGTCCCTTCGGCAGTTCTTGCGGAATTATCCCATGCCAGTGCTCCGCCAGCAATCCGCAAGTGGCTTTTAGATGTTCCCAATTGGATTGAGATTTGTGGGGTCCTATCACAACCCGACGCTGCACTTGCCTTCCTTGACCTGGGAGAACGCGAGGCAATTCAACTCGCCGAAGAGCAGCACGCTGACTTGTTACTGATCGACGAACGAAGAGGGCGTCTCGAGGCAAAACGACGTGGACTAATCACAACCGGAACTCTTGGTGTATTGCTAGCGGCCGGCGAACACGGTTTGATAGATCCTGGGGCGGCGTACAAACGCCTTATCGTTGAAACCAGCTTCCGAACAACCCCGAAACTTCAGAAAGCTTTTCTTGACAGCCTGCCTTAGTAGTCCTCTTGGAGAATGCTGAATTCGAAACACTAATCAGTGCCGAAAACCGGGCTCTCTCGCCGTACCGGATACCGGTACAAGATACTTTCTTTTCATTGACATCGGAACGCTTTCCTCATAATGTTATGCGCGTTCGTTGAGAGCTGCCCGGTATGTTGTTTCGCCCCGCACGGCGAAGTTACACAACACTGGAGCAGCAAATTTTTTTGTTTCGTCAGGCACAACCGGTCCTCTGCGGGCCATTTCACGACACAGCAGCCTCTGGCAGGCGCTGCTGCAATCACGTTCGACCTAAGTTACGACAACAAACGAATTGCCCGGCTCAGGCACGGGCATAAAAAGTTGTACCCAAAATGTGGGAGGAGAAGATGATGTTATCCGGTAAATCAACAACAATAATTAAGTCTCTTATGGTTCTGGCGCTTAGTCTTGCACTCAGCGCCGTTTCTTTTGCTCAAATCAAGTCAGCCTCCATCGTGGGGCGCGTTACCGATACCAGCGGCGCCGCGGTTCCGGCAGCCACCGTATCCGCCATCAATCAGCAAACCAGCGTGGTGTCTAGCGCGACCACCGATCCCACAGGCAACTTTGCCATTCCTTATCTGGAACCTGGAACCTATAACGTCAATGTGGAGAAGACGGGATCGGGTTTTGCCAAGTACAGCACAGTTAATCTGTCTCTCTCGACAGCGCAGACGGTGAAGCTTGAAATTCCGCTGCAGATCCAGACCGGAACGCAGACGGTTACGGTATCCGCCGACCAGGCTGTAATTCAAACCAGCAGCGCCACGGTGCAGAACAACGTGAACGAGCGGACGATAGATATAGTTCCCAACATCACGCACAATGCTTTCGCCTATGCAGCGCTGCAGCCGGGCGTGGTGCCGCGCGGGTTGTTCGGCAATACCCAGAACACCCAGTCATTTGGCATCGGCATCGACGGCCGCCGCCAGGCCTCGGCCATCGGCATCAACGGAGGCTCGGCTTTTTCCAATGACATTCTTCTCGATGGGGTCAGCATCCAGGGCTCGGCATGGAACGAAACCGCAGTGCTGCCCAATCAGGATGCGCTGCAAGAGGTAAAGACAGTCACCAATGACTATTCGGCCGAATATGGCCGCGCCCAGGGAGTGGTGATCTTTACCACCAAGAGCGGAGGCAACGACTATCACGGTTCGGCCCACTACCGCGTCCGCAACGAAGACTTTAACGCCAACTCGTTTTCCAACAACGCCCAGAATATTCCCCGCGGGGCTTTTAAATCCAACACCTTTGGCGGCAACCTGGGTGGCCGCATTATTAAAGACAAGGCATTCTTCTTCGTCAGTTATGAAGGGCTACGCTTCCATCGGGCTTATGATTACCTGGATACCGTACCCACCGCTGCCGAGCGGGCGGGGGATTTCAGCCAGACCTATGTCACGGTTAACAACAAGGCGGTGCCCATCCTGCTCTTCAATCCTTTCGGTCCCGTCACCCCGTCAGGCGCCTTCTTTAAGCGCACACAGTTTCCGACTTTCATGGACGCGCAAGGGGTGGTGCGAACGAGTCCATTAACCGCCATCGATCCGTTTGGGTCCGCAATTCTCAATGCATATCCATTGCCCAACAGGACCCCCGATGACATTTTCAATACTCACAATTTCTTCTTCCGAGGAAACCAGCAGTTCAACAAAGACGATATTAACTCGCGGATGGACTATCACTGGGGCAAGCACAATTTTTATACGACCTATGGTTTCCAGAAAGGCAATATCGCAACCCCAACTACGTGGGGCTCCGGTAATCCGTACTACAGCCAGAAAGAATTCGTCGGCAATCAGCAGCCCGACAATAATTTTTACGTTGCCATTGGCGATACCATACCGCTTACAACCAACATAGTCATGGACGCCCGCCTGGGCGTGAATCGCATTGAGGCCGACGATCTGGCCGCCTCCATTCCCAACTATAACTACAACCAGTTTGGGATTCCCGCGGCCATCCAGGCGTTGAATGTGATTCCAGGCGCGCCTCCGGCAACTCCGGCATTAGGAAATGTCACCGCGCTCAGCAACGGCACCTCGCTGCACAAGCGCGAGCGCCAGACCAATACCGACTTTAATGCCAGCATGACCTGGACGCGCGGCCGCTGGACTCATAAGTTTGGCGGCACCTACCGGATGTTACTTTCCAATTACATTGACGTAGACGACTCGTCGCAGATTCAGACCACGGCCGATTTCACCCGACAGAACATCAACGCCGACGGCAGCACTACGAATCTGCCCTCGACGGCGAGCAACTTGAATGGGCTGAGTATGGCATCGCTTTTGTTGGGCGCAGGGAACATCCATATTAGTCCAGGCTTCCAACTGCGCCTCGCCCTGGCGCAAAAATACTACGCGCTGTATAGCCAGAATGACTGGCGTGCCACCGACAAGTTGACCCTTAACCTGGGCTTGCGTTGGGATGTGCAGCCCGGCCCGACCGAGCGTCATGACCGCCTGACGGCGATTGATCTGGATGGAAAAGATCCGCTGTTTGGCACTCCTGGCGCCATCGTCTTCCCTGGCCATAATGGCGCAGACCGCCACATGTGGCGCACACGCTATAACAACTTCGGTCCGCGCCTGGGCGCCGCCTACCAGCTCACTCAATCTGCGGTGGTGCGCGCCGGTTACGGCGTAACCTATGTTCCTTCCAACACCGGCTTCAATGACGGACCGGGGTTCTATGGCGCCGCGCCGTACACGCCTTCTGTTGTCAGCAGTCCTTACGGTCCTGCACCCGCAGGCCAGGTCGTCGGGCCTTTTTACAGCCTGGGCAGCAACGCGGTGAACCAGATTGTTTCACCCATCGGCGCAAATCCCACGAACCCGGCTCTTTATGGCGGTGCGCGCCGCTTTCCTGACGATCTCAGAAACGGTTTCGTGCAGCAGTGGAACCTCTTTCTGGAACAGAAAATCGGGGCCAACTGGAATTTCTCCGTCGGCTATATCGGTTCCCATGGCAGGAATTTGCAGGTGGTTTTCACTCCTATCAACAGCACACAGTTGATTGATCCAGGGCAGTTGCAGATATGGCGCAACCAATACATTGCCAGCAATGGCAAAAACCCGGCAACCGCGCAGATCTGTAATCCTTTCCAGACACTGCAAACCTGTAACCCGGCCAGTCCGGCGACCGCTACCGGTCCGCTTATTCCCTATGGTGTTGGCAACATCAGAAATCGCACCATCCAGGCGCAGGAAGCTCTTTTCCCTTACCCGCTGGAAGGCGACAACATTACACGTTCCACCGGGGTCTCCGACTACAACGCGTTGCAATTGCAGGTGACGCACAATTTCTCCAGCGGCTTGCAGCTTAATGCCAATTACACCTGGTCGAAGCAGATCGCCGATACCCGTTTTAACGCCCAGACCAATCAGGGCTACTCCGACGGCGCCGATCACGCTTATTTCCCCTATCTCCGGCCGGATATGAAGCACCTCAACCGCCAGATCACCACGAACGATGTTCCTCACCGCGTCTCGGTCAACTGGGTCTACGATCTGCCCTTTGGCCAAGGCGGACGCTTCTTCAATACGCGGTCATGGGTAGATACCTTGATCGGCGGCTGGAGGCTTGGCAGCGTCTTTACCGCCCAGACCGGCTTTGTCTTCCCGCTAGCCAGCGGCGGCACCAACTCGCTCAATAGTCTGCCCGATCGCGTCGCGGGTGTGCCTATCGAAGTGCCGAAGAACCTGCAGCACTGGTATGACGGCAAGACCTCGGTCACGCTGCCTAGCGGCCGCGTCATTACTCCTTGCGCGAACTGCTTCCTGAAATACAACATTGACGCGTTTACTGCACGGGTTGTAACCGGGGCGGATGGTAAGACGATTCTTCCAGACGTCTTTTGGTATGGAAGCGCCTCACCCACCTTCAGCGACATGCGCAGTAACCCCACGTGGAATATGAACATGTCTCTGGAGAAGAACTTCCGGATTCGGGAACGATATTCCTTCAGCATCTCCGGACAGGCAACCAACTTGTTCAACAACACTCAATTCAAGCCCGGCCTGAATGCCACGTTCGGACCGACGGTTGTAACATCCAATCTTGCTACTTCGGGAGGCGCTAAGATCGGCCAATTGCAGGACAACAACAGCGCCACCTCAACCTTCGGTACTTACACGCGCAACACCTACGACGCGCGACAGCTCGAAATGGTGGTGCAGTTTAAATTCTGAGGAACTGAAAGCCAGAATTTTTCAGCTTCACAGGCGTGCTGGAGAAAACTCCAGCACGCCTTTTTTGCGTCCGGGACAATGGTTCAGGGGACTTGAAACCTCGATACTTGAAGCTCGAAACTGTATCCTAATCTAGGATTTGAGGAGCACAATCAACTTGCCTGAGCCGCCTCTATTAGACATGCAGAACGTCCGCGTCATGCGCGGCAATAACGTCGTGCTGGACGATTTTACTTTACGCGTCCAGGCCGGCGAGCATGTCGCTATCCTTGGCCCTAACGGCTGCGGCAAGTCAACGCTGGTGAAGACGATTACGCGCGAATGTTATCCGGTGTTCCGCGAATGTTCCAGCATGACCATCTTCGGCCGGGAGCGCTGGAATGTTTTTGAGCTGCGTTCGCTTCTCGGCATCGTATCCAACGATCTCATGTCTTTCTGTACCGGCGAAGCCAGCGGACTTGATGTTGTGATCTCCGGTTTCTTCAGCAGTAAGACCGTTCTGCCGCACCATGCGGTTGAGGCTGAGCATTGCGAGCGCGCCCTCGCTGCTCTGGTTCAATTGAACGTGCCTCACCTTGCCGAGCGGCCGGTTCGCGAAATGTCTTCCGGGGAAGCACGGCGCGTGTTGATTGCGCGCGCTTTGGTGCATGCGCCGCGAGCTTTGCTCTTCGATGAGCCCAGCAATTCACTGGATATTGCCGCACACCAGGGCCTTCGCCAGACCATGCGATCTCTTGCGGATTCCGGGATTGGCCTCATTCTCGTTACCCACGATCTGTCGGACATCGTTCCCGAAATCGACCGGGTCCTGCTGATGCAGAGCGGAAAGGTCATTGCCGATGGCAGCAAGCAGGAAATCCTGCGCTCCGGCCGTCTGACTTCCTTATTCGAAACCAAAGTGGAAGTCACGCGCAGGGATGGCTATTACCATTTGCGGTGATCGAAATTTGTTGTGATCAAAATCTGTGGTGGCCAAGAGCGCGTTCAGCAGTCAAACAAAGCACTTGGCAATTAGCACTTGGCATTTAGCCCCTGGAGCGCATTTTTAGTTTCTCAACCTGATGGAAATTTATGCCCTTGTGGTCGAAATTGTGTAAGGGCCAAATGCCAATTGCTAAGTACTAAATGCCTGCTTTAGGGGCTGAGTGCTGAGTGCTGATTGCTGAGTGCTATTTCATACTCTCGCAAATTGCGCGGACGACTTTGGGGGTGATGCACCACTCCAGCGTGCCGCCTTTGGAATCCACTTCCACCTTGGCGACCGCGCCTTTTTTCAGGTCAATATGGGAAGGGGAGCGCCGGCCGATGAGCTTTCCCAGGAACTCGCTCAGGCTGGGATTATGGCCCACCACCATGATGGCCTCGTTGGCGGCATATTTTTGCAGCATCCTGGTGAAATCTTCCCAAGCGCTGCCCGGCTTCAGGCCGGCATCGAGTTGCAGCTTGCCCTCGTGGCCGATTTCGTTCGAGACCAGCACCGCGGTTTGAGCTGCGCGCTTTAACGGGCTGGAAATGGTTACGTCTACGTGCACGTCCAGGGCCGCGAGCGCGCGTCCCATCATGCCGCATTGCTCGATACCTTCCTTATCCAGGGCGCGTTTTTCATCTTTCCGCGGATCAGCTTTTTGCGTGCCTGCGCTGGCATGCCGTAGAAAATAGATGATCATCTATTGACGGCCTTTCCAGAAGAAGCGCCGCGCTCGCCCCGAGCCGCAGCCTGGGCGGCCTCGCGCTTCGCCGGTTTTGCTGCGGATTGTTTTCCTTCAGCCAGCGCAATCAGGAACTCCTGGGCGTTGAGTTTTCCCCCATAGTTGCCGAAGATGCTGCTTGAGAGCGCGCCTTTGCGCAGTTTCTTGCGGCTCTCCTGGATGTGGACATAGTCTCCATCAGGCAACAAGATTCTGCTCTTCACGCGGTCTTCGAGATAAACTTCCAGGATTTCCTGCAGCACGCGCTGGCGCAGCATGGCGTCTTTCAGCGGAAACACTACTTCCACGCGGCCATAGAGATTGCGCGGCATCCAGTCGGCGCTTCCCAGGAAAATCTCTTCGTCTCCGCCGTTGGCAAAGTAGTAGATGCGGCTGTGTTCCAGGAACCTTCCCACAATGCTGCGCACGCGAATGCGGTCGCTCACTCCGCGCACGCCCGGACGCAGGGCGCACATGCCGCGCACGATGAGGTCAATTTCCACGCCTGCTTGCGACGCGCGGTAGAGCGCCTGAATGATGCTCTTATCGAGCAGGGCATTCATCTTGGCGATGATGCGCGCCGGCCGCCCCTGGCGGGCGTGTTCCGCCTCGCGGGCAATCAGGCTCAGCGAGTTTTGCGCAAAGTCGAGCGGCGAAACCATCAGCGGCGAATAATTCGGACGCTCGGCGTAAGCCGTCAGGAAGCTGAAGACCCCATGGATCGCCGACGTCATATCTTCATCGGCGGTGAGCAGGCTTAGATCGGTATAGAGTCGCGCGGTGGTGGAGTTGTAGTTTCCCGTGCCCAAATGAGCGTAACGCCGCGTGATGCCATCGGGATCGCGACGCGCCACCAGCGCCAGCTTGCAATGTGTCTTCAGGCCGACCAGCCCGTGAAAGACCTGCACGCCGGCATCTTCCAGGGTGCGCGCCCAACGGATATTCGAAGCTTCGTCGAAGCGCGCCTTCACCTCGACGACGACTGTAACTTCTTTTTTGGCGGCGGCATCCATCAGGGCCAGAACGATGGGGGAATCTTCGCTGGTGCGATAGAGGGTCTGCTTGATGGAGAGCACGTCGGGATCTTCGGCAGCGGTCTCAATGAAATCAACCACGCCATGAAAGCTGTCATAAGGATGATGCAGCAGGACGTCGTGCTGGCGCAGCTCCTGGAAAATATCGCTCGACTTGGCGTTGAGGTGAAGCTCGCGCGGGACAAACGACTTGAACTTCAGGTCCGGCCGGTTCGATTGCTCATAGATGTTGAACAGCCGCGACAGGTTCACCGGCCCATCGGTGCGAAAGACCTGCCAGCTATCCAGGTCAAAATTGCTGCGCAGGCGGTCGATGATCTCAGGGTCGGCCTCGGCGTCAATTTCCATGCGCACGGCCGCGCCTTTGCGCCGGTTGTGCAACTCGGTGCGCACAGATTCCAGCAGATTGCGCGAATCCTCTTCCTGCAGATAAAGGTTGCTGTTTCGGGTCACGCGAAACGCTGCGTCAGAGATGATGTCGTAGCCGCGGTACATCTTAGTGGCATACCACGCGACCAGGTCGGCGAGAAAGACGAAGTCGTGGGAATCGCCATTGGGCAGGTGGATGAGACGCGGCAGGGCGCGAGGCACAGTGACCACGCCCGTGTAAGTCGCGGAAGCGCGCCGCCGCCGCCTCAGAAGAAACGCCAGGCACAAAGCTTTATTGATGACGCGAGGAAACGGATGCGCCGGGTCAATGGTTACCGGCGTGAGCAGCGGATCCAGCTCGCGCTCGCAATATTCTTCCACGTAGGCCCGCGCCTTGGGCGTCAGTTCGGCCAGGCTAAGCACGCGGATGCCTTCGCGCGCCAGCGCCGGACGCAGCATTTCATTCCAGCAGTCATGCTGCCGGCGGGCGAACTCATGGGTCTCACGCGCCACCAGGTCGCGCTCTTCCAGGGGGCTCAGGCCATCGGGGCCGGCCTCGGTGTATCCATCTTCTATGCGCTGCAGCAAGCCGGCGACGCGAACTTCGAAGAACTCGTCCAGATTGCTGGCAGTGATGGCGAGAAATTTGACCCGCTCCAGCAGGGGATTGCTCTCATCCTCGGCCTCTTCCAGGACGCGACGATTGAAGCGCAGCCAGGAGGCTTCGGCGTTGAGATAATAACTGGGACTTTCGAGAGACGCACGCTTCATGTGGCCGAATTTGAGCCCAATGATAGGGGTTGATTGTTAGAGGAATATTAAAAAGTTACATCATTGACTCTAGCAGAAACTACAACGGATTGATAGTCACTGAGGCCCGGTTCAGTCACTGAGAGAGCTTGTAAATCTATGAATCTGAATAGTTTAGTTTGTTCCGATAAATCTGTCGTTATCAGGGCACGGATAATCCCTGCCCTGACACTCCCACCCCCGAAAATGGAAAACGGCCGGGCATGACGCCCGGCCACGTCCAACAGGAGATGTAAGCTCTATTCTTTGGGCGAAGCTACCGTGTCCTGGCTAAGAATTCTGTAGTCGCTGGGGACCTGGAACAGAGACTGGTCGGGCTCGTTGCGCCTGATATCGGTAAGCTGATAGACGGTCTGGCCAAAACGGGGGTCGTTATGCTTGCTGAGCACCACGGTTTTTAGTTCGGGTGACGTCCATGTTTCAAAGGTGATCTCGATGGGCTGCTCATTGCCGATGGCGCCGGCAGCAATGGTGCGCGTCTCACGCGTGCCGGTGCAGGAAATGCCATCAATCACCTGGGTGCCAAGGCTTTCATGTTTGGCATCTCCGCCGAACTCAACCGGCCTCATGATTTCACCGCCGCCTGTACTCACATGAAAAGCGAATGGGGCAGGTCCCAGGTCCGGGTTCTGCTTCACCTTGATCTGCCCGGTTTCCCCACCCATCGCCTGCTCCGGCCCTAATCTCCCCGAGCGTTGAATAAATACGCCTTTGCCATTGACGCGCTTGATGACGTCCGCCGTTTTTTCCCTTGGATTGAGCATGTAGTCCGTCTTGCTCACCGGATCGCTGATCATCACCATGGGGGGCAGATCGGCGGGAAGCGGGCCAAGCCCTTTGGGCATCTCACGGCGCGTCCTGCCTTCGCTATCGCGGGCCTGGAAGGTGCTCGACTTGTTTACGATGCGGTTGCCGTCAGCCAGCACCTGCGTGCTCTCCATGACCGCAGTCGCGCTGTAGGGAGCGCCCTTGACCGCCTCCCGCTCGCCCACGTTCGTCGTATAGACATAGTTATAAGTGTTTGCCGTGACGATGCCCGACCCACCCGGCCCTTTCTGGAAGAACATCATGTTACCAGCGGCAAAGCCGGGCTGCGGCGGAAATGGCGGCGCCAGTTCTTGGGCAAGCGCGCCTGTCGCCATCAGAAAGGCTGCGGATAACAACATGAAAATTTTTTTCATAACACTCTCCTTAAAAAAACGATTCTTTTGCGTTTACTGCACCAGCCGCACTCCGTACGGCGTGCCATCCTGGCCGACGACAAAGTCAGCCAACACCCGCCGGTTGGGGACGGCTGCGCTCACCGGCGCTCCTACCAGGCGCAGGTCCTGGATCGGCATCTCAACCCGGACGATCCGCAATTCACTTTGCGCGACCTCAGGATCGTAGGCCGGAAGCGGAAGGAAGCCACCCTCCTGCCGGGCATCGAGTTGGGACGCCTGGGGATGCGACGCGCCATGCCTCATCCCATGTTTCACAACCCTTCTTGCGTGCTGCGCGGTCGGCACGTTTATTTCATGCGTGCCAGGTACGCTCGCAGTCGTTGCGTTTTCAACCGGCGAGGTCGAAGCCGGATCATGCACCGCCATCTGCGGCCCTGCTTTCGGCGATGTCTTCGTGAGCAGCCATGCCGCGGACGAGAGGCCGATGACGACCATGGCGGCAATGGCCGTGTTCCTGATTCGGCGCCGGCGATGGTGGCGGCGAAATGCATTTCCCAGCGCCGCGCCAACTTCCGGCGGCGCGCTGCGCGGGGCTTCCTGCCCAAGACGCCGCAAGACGCCAGCCAGCCGGTCTTCGGGGTCCAAGGAATCCGAGGATCCCGATTCGAATTTGTCTATTTCACGCATTGTTGACTCTTCAATTTCGCTTTCAGCAGGCTGCGGCCGCGATGCAGGCGCGAGGCCACCGTGCCCGGCGAGCATCCCAGGGCCTCGCCGGCAGTGGCGTAGCTCATCTCTTCCAGGTCGCACAGCACCACAACTTCACGATAGGCTTCCGGCAGCGCCAGCACCGCCTTGCGCAGGCAATCGAGCGTCTCAGCATTGCTCAATTGCTCCAGCGCATCGGCATCGCTCGAAGCAAAAGCCTCTTCGCCTTCCGCGCTTTCTTGTTCCAGCGGTACTTCCAGCCGCACATGTTGCAGGCTGCGCCGCGACAGGTTGCGGGCCATGCCGAACAAGTAATTGCCAACCGAACCCTTCGCCGGGTCATAGCCTTTCGAGTTTGAAATCAGCAGCATAAAAACTTCCTGGGTAGTGTCGTTGGCCGCGGCGCTCGATCCGCCCATGTGCAGGGCAAAGCGATAAATCATTCCCTGGTAGCGTTCATAAAGCGCCCGAAACGCCGCCTCGTCGCCTTTGCCGAGCCGCCGGAGCAACTCGTAATCGCTGGATTCCGCTTGGCTCATCGGTAGGTTCAGCGCCTTCGCGTTCGCTCCTACTCTCCATTGCGCGGATTTGGCAAATACTTCCAAATTTTTAAGGCAGTACTCCGTACCCGCTACTCAGTACTCAGTTTCTCCACAAACATTGTATTAAGTTCCCGGCTCTTTGTTTTTGGAGCTTGGAACTGCCCAAAAGGGGCCCATTACTCGAGTAGTCCATGCTCTGTTAAGCTGTTCGGAGTTAGTGACATATTTGCAAGAAAAGAACGGTTGCTAGTGACGCGTTTATCCCTTTGTTGGTTGTTCTTTACCTTTAGCCGCCAGAACGATCTATTGCTCTTCGAAGCCCGCCCGCCGCAATGCGGACAGCCATGCCAGAAACAGCCATCGACAAACAATGCGACTCTCAAGCGCGGCCATGCAAAATCGGCGTGCCAGCTACGGGCCAGTGCCTGCGATAGCCATGCAGCCCGCTACTACGTAATGTCGAAGCCATACGTACCTCGGCAGTTCCATTGCGTGAACGAACCGACACCATGATCCTAGATCTAATTTTTCGCGTGACCCTATCCACAGCTGACTTCCTACTTTGAGCGATACCGCTTGAGATCGTTAGCTTCGATTTGATCGGAAGGAACCAGACTGTAATGCCTCTCTTCTGCCACGCGAGGAATTGCATCTTCCTCTTTTCGCATTTCGAACATGGCGATGATCCCATCCGCCATGAATTGCGCCGAAACGGGACGGCAGGTGAGAGCGGGAACTTTTCGCAGCAACACGCAATGTCCTGAATCGCTTGGATTATCGATAATTGATCGGAGCCGCCCTTTGCTTGCACTGGGACGATGAACTGTTGTCCTTCGCGGTTTACGCCTACATACAATTCGTCAATTTCGATCTGCCCCATGTCCTTCACTGACGTCCTGAAGTGATTTTGAAGAGAGTACGCTGTGATGCCCAGGAAGATGTCGATGAGACGGTTATACCGCACTCTTGCGAGCACCGCTTGCTCGTCAGATTGTGCGTAGGCGGCGATGATTTTGGGCGTGGCATCCGGAACTTTAATGACTGCAGCGTCAAGCCGGGGAAGAATGCGGCTACTCCCGCGTATCAACTTGAAACTGTACCGTCCTCGACCAGCAGGAACAATAATCCAATCGCGTCCTTTTGAAATTGTAGCTTTGATTTCTTCCGGCCACCCGGCTCTGTAGCGTTGCGAATACACCACCTCGCCAATGTTCTTCGGTAACACTATTCCTAATGCTGCCGCAACATGCTCAATTGAGCCAGCTCTTCCGCCGTGAAATAATTGACCAGCTCGCGATATAGCTTTTCCACCACGTCGGGATTCAGGTCTTCCTGCTTCGCCCATTGCCGCCGTGTCTCGAGCATCGCCGCCAAGCGTTCGGGAGCAGCCACCGTCGCGGCAGTGGTCTTGAACTTTGCCGCCGCCATGACGTAGTGCTTGCGCCTGCCAATGGCGTTGATGATGCTTCGATCAAGGCGGTCAATCTCGGCGCGAACCTCGGCCAGAGAAGCGCACTCTTGGGGGAGCTTGGCTTGATCCATACGCTTATTCTGGCATCTGCTGGGCGCGTTGCACAAGAACATGCCGCGCCTGCTGGAGCGTTTGGCGCTCCTGCCCTGCGGATGCTATGTTTAAACTTCTTATGGCCCAGACAGCCCAGACAGCACGCGAGTTTTCAGCCGGTGGGGTGGTGGTTAGGCAAAAAGACGGGCAGTGGTGGGTGGCCGTGATCGAGCCTACGGGCCGTGAGACGCCCAGCAAGAAGGGCGGAAAAAGTAAGCAGGCCGGCCAGCCTGTTCTTACCTTGCCTAAAGGATTGATCGATCCCGGGGAGAAACCCGAGGAAACCGCAGTGCGCGAGGTTCGCGAAGAGACCGGCCTCGAGGCTGAGCGCGTGGTCAAACTGGGCAATGTGCGATACATCTATATGCGCAGTTGGGGTGATGGCGCGCGGGTATTTAAGATCGTTACTTATTACCTGTTCCGCTATCTTTCAGGACGCATTGGGAACATCACCCCGGAGATGCGCCACGAGGTCGAGCAGGCTTCCTGGATCCCGTTGCAGGACGCCCTGAAACAACTGACTTACAAAGGCGACCGCGAGATGGCGAAGGCGGCGTTGGAATATATCCAGAAGAACCCGAATTTTCAATAGTGCGTGGGCAAAAATACTGACCGTAAATTCGTGACGCGCGTCTTTCGCCTGGGTTATCATTATTTGTTCGCGTCCTGCTGCCCTTTCCCCTGTAATTACGACTCATGAAAGTAGGGAAGGGTGTGCAATGGCGAGAAACAGTCAAATAGGAATGATTGCATCGGAATGAAGAAAAGCAGGACAGCAGTTATCGTTGGCGCGCAGTGGGGCGACGAGGGCAAAGGCAAAATTGTTGACGTGCTCTCGGAGCAGTTTTCTGTCGTCGCGCGCTACGCCGGCGGCCACAATGCCGGCCACACCGTCATCATTAACGGCAACAGGTTTGTGCTTCAGCTTGTGCCCTGCGGCATCTTCCGCAAAGGCTGCCGGGGCGTCATCGGCAATGGAGTGGTGCTCGACCCGATTGCCTTCCTGAAAGAAGTGGAAGAGCTTCGTAAGACGGGCGTCAAGGTGGATGGCAGCAACCTGTTCATCAGCAATCGTGCGCAGGTCATCTTGCCTTACCACCGCATGATGGAACTGGCTTCGGAGAACGCGCCCGGCCGGGTGAAGATTGGGACAACCTCGCGCGGCATCGGCCCGACCTATGAAGATAAGATGGGCCGCCGCGGCCTGCGCGTGATTGACCTGCTCGACCTGCAGCTTCTCAAAACCCATATCGAGAATGCCTGCCGCGAGAAGAACATGATCGCACACGCGCTCTTTAACTCCGAGCCCATTGAAGCCGATAAGATGTATGCCGAATACGCGGATGCGGCTCGGCAGATCGCGCCTTACGTGGCCGATACCGCGCTGCTGCTGAACCGCGCCATCGCTGATGGCGAATCCGTGATGTTTGAGGGCGCGCAAGCGACCATGCTCGACATTGATCATGGCACCTATCCATTTGTGACCTCGTCCAGCACTACGGCGGGCGGGGCTGCCACCGGCACGGGCGTGCCTCCTACCTCAATCAACACGGTCATTGGCGTGACCAAGGCTTATTGCACGCGGGTGGGCGGCGGGCCGTTTCCTACGGAAATCCACGACAGCGTCGCCGAAAAATTGCGCGAACGCGGCAACGAGTTTGGCGCTGTGACCGGGCGTCCACGCCGCTGCGGCTGGATGGACCTGCCTCTGCTGCGCTACTCCAACATGATTAATGGCTGCGCCTGGTTGGTGGTTACAAAACTGGATGTGCTGGATGAACTGTCGGAGATTCCCGTTTGCGTCGGTTACAAGCTGAACGGCAAAAAGATTGATGAGATTCCCGCTGAAGCCGCCGCCCTGGAAAAAATCGAATGCGTTTACACCAAATTGCCGGGCTGGAAGAAGTCAACCGAAGGCATCACGGAGTGGGAACGGCTCCCCAGGAAAGCCCAGGAATACCTGCAATTTCTGGAGAAGGAGAACGGCGGCGCCAGGATCGGGATGATCTCCACCGGTCCCGACCGCGACCAGACTATCTTTATGGATGATTTCGCGGTAGAGATGGGAGTGCAACCTGCTCTTGCATTGAAACGCAAATGAAGCAGCTAAGACCATTTATCTATGCTCTGGCTGCCTCGGCGACGATCATCGCTTTCCTGTTTGTTTTTCAAACTATTATGGAAAGAAAAGCGAATATGTGGGCTGACATGGATGTCATAATTCCGCTCTATGATCGCATCCTGCTTGGAATAGCAGAGCTCTGGGGCAGGTTTTGGATTCTCTTTGTGCCCTTTATTATCGGCGCTCCACTTTTCGCAGCATTCTTTGTAACGTTGTATCGTGCGAAATGACACCGCCTGTTATCACTGAGAACCGAAAACTAAACTGAGTACTGACAACTGAGTACCGAGTACTGACGATGATTGTTCTTGCCGTAATTTGGGTGACAAAACCGGGCCATGCCGAAGAAGCTGCAAAGATCTTCCAGGTTCTGACCGCTGAGTCGTGCAAAGAGCCAGGCTGCCTCATGTATGTTGTGCATCGCCATCGCAGCGACCCGAGCCGGTTTTTTATTTATGAGCAATATGTTGATGATGCCGCTCTGGAAGCCCATCGCAACTCACAGCATTTTCTGGAATACGCTCGCAAACAACTTCCGTTGCACGGTGAGCGCATGCAGGGCGACTTGTACGAGCCTATAGACTGAGCAGGTGTAATTGCTGCGGTACATGGCCCCCGGTGCTTTGGGAGTAATGCTTTGCTATATCGAATTGTTGAAGCTCATGCTCTAATATCTCTCAAACAAAATTGAAGCCAGATATTTCACATCATGGCAGGATCTTTGTCCAACGACAACAGATCGTGATTGGCTCAGGGGGCGATCCATGCGGATGCGGTGGTTCTTTGTTTTCTTTTTCTTTTCCGGTTTTTGCAGCCTGCTCTACGAGTTGATATGGGTACGGCTGGGGATGGCCCATTTTGGCGTTACCACACCGGTGGTTTCCATTTTCCTGTCTCTCTTCATGGCCGGACTTGGCCTCGGAAGCTGGACGACTGGCCGTTGGCTGCGCAACCTTGAAAGCCATAGCGGAAAATATCCCCTTCGTCTCTACGCTCTGAGCGAATTGCTGATTGGTGTTTCCGCCTGGGCGGTGCCGGTGGAAATGGGGTGGGCAAGAAACTATCTGGAGAATTACGGAAGCGATCTTTCCGCCTCCTCATTGCATTACTACTGGATTGCGGGGCTATGGCTTACATTGATTCTTCTCCCGTGGACAACCTGCATGGGAGCGACTTTTCCGCTGGCCATGGCTGCCATCCGCAAGTTGAGCCCTGCTTCGCAAAGGTCATTCAGTTTCTTATATCTGGCGAACGTATTGGGAGCAGTTGTGGGCGCCCTGCTGCCCGCGTTCGTGCTGATCGAGATCTTCGGCTTCCGGGGCACGATGAAACTGGCGGCGGTCTGTAATCTGCTGATAGGCGTTGCGGCGTTTCTTCTGAGCCTACGGACAAAAGATCTCGAAGAAAAGAGCGACGCCGAGGCAGGATTATCAAAACCTGTTGTTGCTGCTTCTGGGAAGCTAATACTGAGTCTTCTTTTTCTTACCGGGGTGGTCAGCCTTGCCATGGAAGTTGTCTGGATTCGGCAGTTCACCTGGTATGTGGGAACGGAAGTCTATGCCTTTGCCTGGATTATGGGCTGCTACCTGATGGGGACTTTTATCGGTTCGCGGATTTACCGGAGGTGGCTGCGGCGGCACCTGCCAGGGGAAGAAAATGTGGCCTGGCTCCTGTTGGGTTTGGCTGGACTGTTCCCTTTATTGATGGCTGATCCGCGCTTCTCAAGTCCTCACTTTCACATGTACATGCCGGGATTCCTGCGGGTCGCCCTTGGCATTATGCCCATCACGGGCCTAATGGGATTTATTACTCCCATGTTGGTGGACCAGTATTCCGAAGGGAAGCCCGATCGGGCAGGAAAAGCCTATGCCGCCAACATTGCCGGCTGTATTGTTGGCCCCTTGATTTCCTGTTTTCTGCTGCTGCCATTTCTGGGGGAGCGGTGGTCCCTTATTTCGCTTTGCTTGCCCTTGTTTTTTCTTTTCTACGTTTTCAGACCAAAAACCTCAGCGTTCCGGGCGCGCTATGGCGCACGCTTCTATTTAGAAGCCGCGGTTGTTGCCATAGTTTTGATTGCTTTCACGAAAGATTTCTACTCTGAGGTTAATAAGTACGAGCTGCGCCGGGACTATACGGCAACTGTTGTGGCCATGGGTCAAGGAATGCAGAAACGGCTATTTGTGAATGGGGTTGGAATAACCGAGCTTACTCCCGTTACCAAGGTAATGGCCCATCTTCCGCTGGCGCTTCATGCACAGCCTCCCAAAGACGCCTTGGTGATCTGTTTCGGAATGGGAACCACCCACCGCTCCATGCTTTCATGGGGCATTCAGTCTACGGCCGTGGAACTTGTGCCCAATGTGCCTCAACTTTTCACTTACTTCCATCCCGATGGAGAACGCCTTCTGCAATCTACGAACTCGCACTTGATCATTGACGATGGGCGCCTTTTTCTGGAAAAGACACGCCAGCAATTTGACGTGATTACAATTGATCCGCCGCCCCCCACTTCGGCCGCAGGCGTAAGCCTTCTCTATTCGAAGGAATTCTATGAAGCCGCAAAGCGCCGGTTAAAACCAGGAGGCATTTTGCAGCAATGGACTACGGCAAGCAACGCTCAATGGAGCGCGGCCACCGATCCTCGCGTAAACCTGGTAGCCATCACGAAAGCGTTGAAGGAATCTTTCCCCTACGTGCGCTGCCTGGGTTCTGTGGAAGGATGGGGGTTTCATTTCATCGCCAGCATGAGCCCTATCCGGAACCTGACACCTGCTGAACTTGCCAGCCGTATGCCCCCCGCTGCTGTGGCCGATATGCTGGAATGGGGGCCAGGACATACTGCGGAGCAACAATTCGGCCTGATCCTCAGAGATGAGATCTCTCTGGACCAAATTCTTGAATTCAAGGACATTGACGTTCAGCCGCTGGATGATGACAGGCCCGTGAACGAGTATTATCTGCTTCGCGCCACGCTTCCTTCCAAATGGAGCCGGGCACTGTATGCCATGATTGCAAGGCGATAGAGCCTCTATTTGGCCAATTCGTATCCCGCAAAGAAATAGCTCAGCTCAAAACGCGCGGTATCGTCGGCATCGGAGCCGTGCATGGCATTGTGTTCGATGCTCGATGCCCACTTCTTGCGGATCGTGCCTTCTTTGGCATTTGCCGGGTTGGTTGCTCCCATCAGCTCGCGCAGCTCGGCGATGGCATTATCTTTTTCCAGCGCCAGGACCACGATGGGGCCGCTCGACATGAAGTCGGTGAGCGAACCGAAGAAAGGCTTGGTGGCATGCACGGCATAGAATCCTTCCGCCTGCTCTTTGGTAATTTCCAGCATCTTCATGCCAATGATGCGGAAGCCTTTCTCCTGCAGCGTCTTCAAAATGTCTCCGGCAGCGCCCTTGGCGACCGCATCCGGTTTGATGATGGAAAATGTGCGTTCTAAAGTCTTCATAATTTTTTCGTTCTCGTTTAAGTTATTAGAAATCTTCGTTTTCAGCGTCCTTAGTTTTGGCGCCTCAAGAGAATCTTGCAGGGGCTGAATGCTGAGTGCTGAATGCTAATTGCTAAGCTTTTGCCGCGCCGCTCCAGGCCTGTACCAGGGTTTCTCCGATCATGGCCGGTGATTTAGCCACGCGAATTCCCGCGGCCTCCAGGGCCTTGATTTTTTCTGCTGCCGAACCATGTCCACCGCTGATGATGGCGCCGGCGTGTCCCATCCGGCGTCCGGGGGGCGCGGTTTGCCCGGCGATAAATGCCACCACCGGTTTTTTTACATGCTGCTTTACATATTCCCCGGCCTGCTCTTCGGCGTTGCCGCCGATTTCGCCAATCATGATGATGGCGTGGGTCTCAGGGTCTTCGTTGAACATCCGGACCGCATCGGTGTGGGTGGTGCCGATGATGGGGTCGCCGCCGATGCCAATAGCGGTGGATTGCCCGATGCCGCGCAGCGTAAGCTGGTGTACGGCCTCATAGGTCAAAGTCCCGGAACGGGAAACGATGCCGACATTGCCCTCTTTGTGAATATGCCCGGGCATGATGCCGATCTTGCATTTGCCGGGCGAGATAATTCCCGGGCAGTTAGGCCCGATCAGGCGCGACTTGCGATCCTTGAGAAACGCAGCGGCGCGCACCATGTCTTGCGTGGGAATGCCTTCGGTAATACAGACAATCAGAGGCAGACCCGCGTCGGCGGCTTCCATGATGGCGTCTGCCGCGAACGGCGGAGGGACAAAGATGACGGTGGCGTTGGCGCCGGTCTTCTCCACCGCTTCGGTGACGGAATTAAATACCGGCCAGCCTTCGTGTGTTGTGCCGCCTTTGCCGGGCGTGACTCCGCCGACAACGTTGGTTCCGTATGCGGCTGCACCTTTGGCGTGGAATGTGCCTTCGCGGCCGGTCAGGCCCTGTACGATCAGCTTCGTATTCTTATCGACTAAGATTGCCATGTTGCATCTCGATCAAGGTTCAAATCCCTTGTTTCCTTTTGAAGGTTCCTGCGATTGAAGTCAAGCGTCATCCCTATGGGACTGACACAATTTTTGTACCTACCCAGCGCTGAAGCGCTGGGCTATAGTACGTCGACCCTTCGGGGCTTTGCTGAATCTCGCCAACATTGTTTTCTCTAGCCGCCTCTGTCGCCCGGCGGGGAATGAGGTTACAACTGAGTACTGAGTACCGTGTACTGAGTACTGTATTTATCTTGCTGCCGCTACGACCTTTTCGGCCGCGTCCTTCATGTTTTCTGCGACTGCGAAGTTCAGTCCTGATTTCTTTAGTATTTCGCGGCCCTGCTCAACATTGGTCCCTTCCAGGCGCAGCACGACCGGAATGGAAATTTTGGTTTTGGTGGCTGCTTCTACTACACCCGTTGCCAGTGTATCCACGCGCAGAATGCCGCCGAAGATGTTGATGAGCACGGCCTTCACATTTTTGTCGCTCAGCAAGATCTGGAAAGCATGCGTAATCTGTTCGGCATTGGCGCCGCCGCCCACGTCGAGAAAGTTGGCGGGTGAGCCGCCCGCGTATTTGATGATATCCATCGTGGCCATGGCCAGGCCGGCGCCGTTGACCATGCAGGCGATGTTGCCGTCGAGCTTGATGTAGTTCAGACCATACTTGGAAGCCTCGACCTCCAGCGGATCTTCTTCGCTGATGTCGCGCAGCTCTTTGAGGTCCTTGTGGCGGAACATGGCATTGTCATCGAAGTTCCACTTGGCGTCGAGGGCAAACAGCCGGCCGTCTTTGGTGGTGATAAAAGGATTGATCTCCGCCAGCGATCCATCTGTGGCTTCAAAAGCAGTGTAGAGCGCGGTCATGAACTGCACCGCCTGGTTGATCTGCTCAGGTTTAATACCCAGCGCGAATGCCAGCTTGCGCGCCTGGAAAGGTTCAAGCCCTAATCCGGGCTCGATGTATTCCTTCAGGATGGCCTTAGGATCTTTCGCAGCCACTTCTTCAATTTCCATCCCGCCGCTCGACGAAGCCATGAACACCGGCTTGCCGGAGACGCGGTCAATCACAATACCCAGATACAATTCACGATCAATGGGCAGAGTCTCTTCAATCAGCAGGCGCTGGACTTTTTTGCCCTCCGGGCCGGTCTGGTGCGTGACCAGCGTCATGCCCAGCATCTTCTCAGCGAGAGTGCCCGCTTCCTCGACGGACTTCGCGATCTTGACGCCTCCACCCTTGCCGCGGCCGCCGGCATGGATCTGGGCCTTGACTACGACGCCCTGCGCGCCTGCCGACATCAGGTCTTTGGCCACGCGCGCGGCCTCTTCGCGGCTGGTGACCATCTCGCCACGCGGAACAGCTACTCCGTACTTCGACAGGATTGCCTTTGCCTGGTACTCGTGAATTTTCATGTATGTATTTTGGTTGCGGACGCGGGCCAGATTGGCTCAGGCTGCGTACAGCAAACCTGTGATTATATCAGGAGGATGTTTCATGACTGAAACCGGAAGAACGGCTTACCGTGGATTTCACGGATTTGCGCCGATCGATTTGTGCTGTGATGGCTTTTATTTCTTTTCTTCCTGATTGTATAATTTGCACCTCTCTCATCAACAAGTCGGCGCTTTATACCAAACGCCGTGGCAGACCCTCTGCGGCCAGACTTTGCACAACATTAATGTAAGCATTTTAAGGAGGCAAGTGTGGACTGGAAGTTGATCTTCGGATTGTCTCTCTACGGATTGGCAATGGCATTGGCCACGGTATTTGTGATCCCCTCGAACATCGAGCCAATTTTCTGGCTGGCCATCTTCGTGCTGTGCGCGCTTCTCATCGCGCGGTTTCGTTCAACCCGCCATTTCGTGCATGGTTTACTGGTCGGCATTGTGAATAGCGTGTGGGTGACCGGCGCGCACATCATCTTCTTCAATGATTACATCGCTCATCATCCGAAAGAGGCGGCCATGATGAGTTCGATGCCACTTCCGAATTCGCCGCGGCTGATGATGGCGCTGGTTGGGCCGATGGTCGGCATCGTCTCCGGTATCGTTATTGGCCTGTTGGCCTATGCAGCCGGCAAAGTCGTTAAACCTGGAGTGAACTCCCAGGCTTTATAAGGAAACCGGAACTCAGCGTTATTTGTGCCCTTGAGTCTTCATTTGTTCGGCCAACATCTTCTGGGCATCGGCGAGGCGTTCTTTTGCTTCGGGCGTGAAGCGGCTTTTGGGGAACTGCGCGATGAAGCTCTGATTTTTCTGGATGATTTCCTGCAGTTCTTCGACTGAGCCTTCGAAATCGCCGCAGAAAGATTGATTTCCTACGGGCCCCATCCAGGTGGCCTCGTCCGCATCAGGGCCATCAGGCCAGAGTTCCAGATATTTCAGATAGCCTTCGTTATTAGCTCCCCAGTCATCGCCGATCTCACAAAACTCAACGCGAACGCCATACGAGGTCGCCTGCTGCGCCAGTTTTTCGGCTTCGGCCGGCTCGACTGTGGCGCCATGAATAGTCGAATTTGGAAACGCACGGTTCATCTCTTGGGCAAATTTGACGGCTTCGCGATTCATGGCAAGCCATGCCGTTGCTTTTTCCTGGTTGGTGGAAGCGTGCGCAATCTTCTGCGCCTGGGCCTGCAGCTTCTTCAGCGATTGCTGCAACGCGGCATGGGGAGCGGCTGTTTGCGCAAGCGCGAATGATGCGCAGATGGCGCAGATCAGGATGGTACGGAATGCGAAGAGCGCGAGATGTTTCATAGTTGTAAAGAATAAAGCTCAGGAGAGGGCTCTCTCCTGAGCTTGAATGAAACTATTTGGAAGCGGACTTCTTAGTTGATTTTGCGGCTGTTGTTGCCGGTGTGACCGGCGTCGCCGCAGAAGCTGTGGCGCTCCCAGATTCAAAATTTACATTTTGTTTATAGCGTTTTTCCAGCACCTGGCCGCCTGCGGGATAGGTTGCCGAAAGCTCGGTGAGTTTGGAAACGCGGTCTTTCAGCGGCGGATGGGTCTTGCCATTCAACATGCCGGTAGCCTGCTTGAACTTGGGGTCGCTGGCCGCCTGCTGGAGCATGGCAAGGAAGTTGCGCAATCCTGCAGGATCGTAACCCGCCTTGGCGGCAAACTCTGTTCCCGCTTTATCGGCGTCACGCTCCTTATCAGGACCGTAGTTCATGGTGAGGGCGGCAGTGATCGCTTGGGCAGCGTATTGGTCAACCATCCCGGCGGCGAAGCCGGCAACGCCACTCGCTTGCGAGGCGCCCACCTCGGCCCCGGTCTGGACCGCGATTCCTGTAATCTTCTTGTCGCGGATCATTCTTTCCAGGTGCCTCCCATCTACGTGCGCAACCTCATGCGCCAGCACGCCGGCCAGTTCAGATTCGTTGCTGATGTTGGCCAGGGCTCCGCGGGTGATGAATACATAACCGCCGGGCATGGCAAAGGCGTTGACCATCTCCGTATCGAGGATGGCAAAGTGATATTGCATTGGACGGGTGCCAAACTGCGCCACCGTATTGCCTACAAGATTGACGTAGTTGGTCATGGCAGGGTTTACGTAAAGCCCGAATACATGGATCATCCTGACGGCGGAAGCGCGTCCAACGGCTTCCTCCTGCTCCGGGGTCCACTCCTGGGTAGCGTCGTGAATCTGCTTGGCTTTATTGATGCCGTTGAAAATGTCGCCGAACTGGCCGCTCGCAGGCAGCACGCCTGCCAATAAAAGGAGAACGATCGCGAAAAATAGTTTGATTTTGTGCATGATCATCTCTCCTTAACCCTTCTTCGGCGCTGCGGTAGCGCTTCTGGCCGGGGCCGTATTCAGCTTTCCATCCTGGATAAACTTCTTCAGCGATGAGTTCTTCACGCCCATAAAAGAAACCTGCTGCGCTTTGTTGTAGTCCTCTACCGTAAGCTTCTCTTTCAACTTCTTGGCTTCAACTTCTCCGTTCGGAGTCAGGCCGCTGAATCCCATGGTGGTTGAATCGGAGGTCTTTCGCGAACTCTTGAGTGTTATATTGCCGCCAAAGATGGGTTCGTTTTTGTCTTTATTTTTGTTTTCGCTTTGTTTGTTTTTATCTTTATCCGATTGTTTCTTCTTCTCCTTGTCCGATTGCTTCTGCTGTTCGTTGTTAGTGTTCTGGAAATAAGGAACGGCCCAGCAGGTCGCGCCTAATATCAGCGCCAACAAGCCTGCGGACGTACGTGTACTACGTTGCATAATTCCTCCATAGGAATTGGGGAAGCAGCATTAGACCACAAAAAAGCTTTAGAAGCAGCAATTTTAACCTGAACTTAATCCGCCGAAACCTGCTGGGTGAAATGCTGTGGGGCAGTCGCGTCGAGCCAGCGCAATTCATAGACGGCAGTTTCTATGGTCTTGCCCTTAACCTTCACGCCGCCCAGCGAACGCACAATGGCAGCGTCTCCCAGCCGCGCGCGCGTCTGTTCTGAAATGATGATGCTGGTGCCGAACTCTTTGTTCAGCCCTTCCAGCCGTGAGGCCAGATTGACCGGATCGCCGATCACGGTAAACTCGATTTTTTTGCCGCTGCCCACGTTGCCGAAGATCACATCGCCGGTATTCAGGCCAATGCCGATGGCGATAGGGTTTCGTCCCGCCGATTGCCATTGCTTGTTGAGCTCTTCCAGCCGGCGAATCATTTCCAGCGATGCTTTGGCCGCAAGCAGCGCGTGGTTCTTGCCAGGGGTGAAGGCTCCCCAATAGGCCAGGATTCCATCGCCGATGAACTTATCGACGATGCCGTCATATTTGAAGATGATTTCAGTCATGGCGGTCAGGTATTCGTTCAGCAAAGCAATAAGTTCCACGGGGTCCGATTGCTCGGTGAGGGTGGTGAAGTTGCGCACGTCGGAAAAAAAGATGGTCAGTTCGCGCCTCTCTCCTGCCAGGTTGATCTCCTCCAAATGGTTGAGCACGTAGTTGACGAGTTGAGGCGAAACGTAGCGGTTGAGGGTGCCACGAGTCCGGCGTAGCTCACGGCCGGTTGTGGCAAAGCGGATTGCGGCGCACGAAACATAAGAGAGTAGCGTGGCTCCGATGGGGGCTACCATGGGTAGCCAAAGATGCCAAAGCGCAAGGGACAGAAAAGCAACTGCACTGTAAAGTCCGGCTAAAATAAAAACAGATAAAAAATCCACGATTGTAGACTGCACGGTGATGGGGATTACACAGCCCACGGCTGCCATGACAACGATAAGCAACGGTATAACCCATACGGGGGTCAAGCGGACTGATTGAGCATGAAGGAGGTTGTCAATTGCAGTGGCGTGGGCAAGAAAGCCCGGGGTTACATCTCCGAACGGCGTGGGATGTGCATCGTAAGTGGATGCTGCGCTAGCCCCTACGATTACGATTTTGTCGCGGAAATATTCGGGCGAAAATGTTTTAGGTGAAGCGGGACATCTCTCCGGCCAAATGGAGCAAAACATCTGCCAGATAGGAATGCGTTGGTAAGGAAAATGCCCCTCCATTAACTCTGAGCTTCGCTCAAAATTCTTGTGCCACCAAAGTCTCAGGCGTCCATCAGGTGCAGTTGGAATCAGCGGTGTTTTGGCATTCAGTTGAAAGCCGTGGTTGGCAAAACGGGAACCTGACGGGCTGGTTCCCGTGACAAACTGAGCAGTCCGCAATGCGAGAGAGGGATAGCTCGATGAGTCATAATTAAATTCGAGAGGCACCTGACGTATGCTGCCATCAGTATCCAGGGTGGCGCTGATGGATCCGATTCCCGCCGCGGACCCTGCAAAAGCCGGCAAGGGTGTATTCAACAGTATTCTTTCCGGCGGAACCGTTTCTCCTTTTCCAAGAGAAGGAGAAGCCTCCCCTCGAAGAATTTTCCACTGCTTCTCCGCTGCATCTGGATCGGCCGGATTGGATTTTGCACCGGAGGTATAGTTCGTGTCGGAGGAGAGAGAATATCCAATAATCACGTTTCCCGAGTCGTGCATTACCTCAGCGAGTTCTGTGTCAACTTTCTCATCTTCGTTGCCGCCAAGGATGAAATCAAAAACAATGGCTGAAGGGCGCCCCACCGAAGGGTCTTTCGGAGAAAGATATTTAACAATTGCGGTCCAAGCCCGGCGAGTCCACGGCCACCGCCAGCCGTGTTCCTTCATTTGTTCAAAACTGGCCTCATCAATATCAATGATCACTATGCGCTGGTCGCCGTCCGGTTTTGCCGCCCTGCGTGCCCGCGCATCATAAGTGCCATTTTCCAGCCATTCAAACGCATGCGTCTGCGCCAATATCATCATCAGCCCAGCCGTACCCACAGCTGCCAGCACAGCGCCGCGGACGAAGTTTTTTCGTGTCCTATCCAGATAAGCCATGAACTATTGAGCAAGAGCTTACCTGAAGTTAACGAATTTTGGGGAGAGAAACATTGCCTTAGAGATAAAGGCAGAACAGTTCATGTACGCAAAGGACTATCTTGCCCCTGGCAGAGACGCAGCCAGCTACGGCTCTACGACAGGGGAAGTCTTGTTCAGTCCAGCCAATTATTCCTGCGATTTATTTTTCAGGCGCGGTTGGTAAATTCCGCCAGTTTTTCCAGCTTCTCGCGGGCCGCGCCGGAATCGATGGATTGGGCCGCTATCGGAAGGGCCTCATTCAGATTGTCTGCCCTTCCCGCGGCCATCAGGGCGGCGGCGGCATTCAGCAGGACTACGTTACGCCGGGCTGATTTCTCTCCTTGCAGAACTGCGCGAACGATCTCAGCGTTCATCTGCAAGTCGCCGCCCAGGATTTCTTTCAGTGGCGCGCGCTCGATGCCGAATTGTTCAGGAGCGATTTTGTACACCAGAAGCTGGCGCGCGCGCGCCTCCGCTACCGTGGTTTCGCCGGTGATGGTGATTTCGTCGAGTCCATCGCTGCCATGCACCACCAGCGCGCGTGTGACGCCCAGCATGCGTAGCGCCGCCGCCAGCTTTTCCACCAGCGGCTCGGCATAAACTCCCACCACCTGCGCCGAGGCTCCTGCCGGATTGGTTAAAGGCCCGAGCATGTTGAATACCGTTCGCAGCTTCAATTCGCGTCGCGCCGGCTGGGCGAACTTCATGGCCGGATGCATGGCCTGGGCAAACAAAAATACAATGCCCACCTCGCGCAGGCATTCGGCGATGCGCTCAGGCGGCAAAGTTACTTTGACGCCCAAGGCTTCCAGCACATCCGCCGAACCGCACTGCGAGGTTACGCTGCGGTTGCCGTGCTTGGCTACCCGCACTCCGGCCCCGGCTACGACCAGCGCGGTGGCCGTCGAGATGTTGAAAGTTCCGCTCACGTCGCCGCCGGTGCCGCAGGTATCAACGAGGGCGTCGCGCTCGGTGCCGCTGGCGTAAAGCGCAGGGTTTTCCAGGGGCATCTTGAATGTCAGCGGAGTAGCAGCCTGGCGGATGGCCTCGGCAAAGCCCACAATTTCTTCCACGGTCTCGCCCTTCATGTGGAGCGCAACCGCCAGAGCGGCAATCTGCACGTCTGTGGCCCCGCCGCTGAGGATCTCTGTCATGGTTGCGCGCGCTTCCTCGCGCGTCAGCGACGCTTTGTGATTGGCGACCTTGTGTAGGGCATCAAGAATCATGGTGAAGAATATTAGGCTATCAGAATTGCTTCGCGTGAGGTCAATTTGAAGGGTCGATTTCGGAAGCATGAGTTTCACGATCATGCTTGCATTGTCATTCCGAGGAGCATCGCGACGAGGAATCCCTATCAGCTTTCAGGGTTCATAGGTGGCACACCATAAATCCTCGACACAATAGAGATTCCTCCACTGCGTGTCGGAATGACAAGAAATAGCGTTTTCCGCTACCTCGGAGCCGTGCCCTTCCACGCTAGCGAATGCAGTGATTGCGGAATCCCTATAAGTGCTTTCTACAGCGGGATTCAAAGTTCTGTCAGAGTGGCGTTCGTAAATCTTACTTCTACTTTAGTTCAACCTTGGCCATGTACTCGGCCACTTCGACTTTCCATTTCAAGGCCGAAGTCATGGCTTGTTGCAACTGCGCGGCAGCGGCTGCTTCTCCGTGCACCAGATAGGTGATCGCAGGCTGTCTCTTGAAGGTGCGCAGCCACTCCAGCAACTCCGGCGTATCGGCATGATCGCTGAACTGCTCCAGCGCGGCCACCTGGGCGCGGATGGCAATCTCCTGTCCGAAAATCTTGATCGACGGAGCGCCGCTTTTAATGATGGCGCCGCGGGTCCCTGGCGCCTGAAAGCCGATAAACAGCACCAGGTTTTTAGGATCGGGAAGGCGCTGTGCGAGGTGGTGTTGGATTCTGCCTCCGGTCACCATGCCGCTGGAAGAAATAATGATCATAGGGAAGCGTGATTCGTTGATCTTTTTGGAGTCTTCAACCTTGGTATCGAAAAAGAAGTTGTGCCATGTGAGTGGTGAACCATATTTAGCGATGAGAGTTTTCGCCTCTTCGCTGAACTCTTCCGTGTGCTTCAGGTAAATATTGACTGCCTGGATGGCCATGGGGCTATCCGTGTGCACCGGGACGCGCGGGATCTGGCCTCGTTCCATCAGGTCTTTCAGCATGAATAGCATTTTCTGCGTGCGCTCGACCGCGAATGCGGGAATGATGACCGATCCGCCGCGTGCGACCGTCTCCTTGATGAGGCCGGAAAGTTCCGGGCGCGGGTCGGTCGTAGGATGCTGCCGGTTGCCGTACGTTGATTCCATCACCAGCAGGTCGGCGGATTCGCCCTCCGTCGGCCCCGAGTGCACTACTTTGCCGGGAGCAACAGTGGTATTGCGCACTCGGCCAATATCGCCGGTAAACAGCAGCGAGCGGGCGCTGCCGTTCAGTTGAGCGGTGACTTCCACCAGGCACGACCCCAGAATGTGGGCAGCTCGCACAAAACGAAAGCTGCACTGCGGGCTGATCTGCACCGTCTCGCCATAGTTCACCGGCTTGAAATATTCAAGTGAGGCCTTCGCTTCTTCCAATGTATAGAGCGGCAGGGCGGGTGAATGCCTCGAAGATTTTGTCTTGTTGTGGAAGGCCGCATCTTCTTCCTGCAAGTGTCCGCTGTCGGGCAGTATGACCGCGCACAGGTCAATGGTCGCCGGTGTGGCGTAAATGGGCCCGCGAAAGCCCTCTTTCACCAGCCGGGGAATCCAGCCGCAGTGGTCAAGGTGCGCGTGGGTGAGAATCACGGCTTCAATCTCTTTGGCGGGAATGGGCGAAGGCTGCCAGTTGCGCTCGCGCCACTCTTTTTGTCCCTGGAAGAGGCCGCAGTCAATCAATACCTGCAAGCCGTCTTTCCCGGAGCCATCACCGGAGAAGTTCAACAAATGCTTGGAACCGGTGACCGTACCGGCTGCTCCCAGAAATTGGATGTAAGCCATTGTTCTCCTTGGGAACAAAATTTCTAACTCTTCGGGAAATCCGGATGCTTGCGCACTTCATTCGCCTGCCACAGATGGCGGCGGGCATGAGACAGGAGGACGCCGAACCCTTGACCCAGGCTGAGTTTGAGCAGTTTGAGAAGCGGGGAGCGAAACTTGGCGCGTCCCAAATCGATTCCGTTGGCTGCCACGATCACTTGCAGAAGCCGATCATGTGCGGCGTTGAAGCCTGCGATGCCTTTTTCCAGCGGCTGCTCGGGGGGCGGCGTGAGACGCGCGGGATTTTTCATGCGCATTTTTGCAGGCGCGTCCATGGAGCGCACGAACCAGTTTCCAACCCATCCGTAGCGGAAGGGGCCATCGCCCGTAAGCCCTTTTTTGCGCGCTTCCGAGATACAGGCTTCGAGTGTAGGGAAATAGACTTCGTTCCCAATGGTAATGTGCGCCAGGCATTGCGCCATGGACCACTGCCCCGGCCCGGGATGCCAATTATATTGAGCATCGCTCAATCCTCTGACCAATGACGCAGCCTGTTCTTTGATCTGCGCGATCTGGCGTTTATCGTCTGCTAACTCGGGATTCAGGACAGCAGTATTAGATGTGGTGTTCATGGCGAAAGAATTTTACTCCATCAGGTTCAGTGGCTCGCGTTTTCCACCTGGATATTCGCCGAGTTATTGCTGGTGTCCGATTCGGGCACGCCGCCGTCGCCCACGCTCACCGATTGCGGAGGGTTCTGCGTAGGGATGCGGATCGACGCTTTCCCGTCAGCAGGCACAGCCAGGCGCTTCACGACTGTTTCTTTGTTCGCAGCGGTGAGAGCGACCGGAACTTCGGCGCCGGCGTCGCCTGAGTTTTCCACCGTAACCGTGACCAGGAACCCGCTGGCCGACCCCGAATTCGACATTGGGCTGGCATAGGTTGAAGCTACGCGAAAATCGGGCAAGCCACGGTCGCGATAAACCCAGTCATTAAAAAAACTTTGCAGGTCAACCTTGGCGCCGCTTCCGGCGGCTTCGGCTTCAAGCAAATGCTGAAGATAAGCCGGGTCGGTATCTTCTTCCGCGCGATATTTTGCCAATGCGTGCTGCAGCACGCCATCGCCCAGCATGTCGCGCAGCATCCACCACACGTACATGGCCTTGCTGCGATATAAGACTTCGTCATTGCCGGCGATGAGGGAAGTAAAAGAAATCGAGACTGGACCGGGATTGGCATGCTTGGCAATCTCGATGTTTTCGTTCTCGTCTTCCGTCAGTCCGGGCAGTTGCAGCGCCATATAGTCGAGTGCCGCCGCGCGCCCCTCCTGGCTCTCACGTTGCAGGGCTTGTGCAAAATGAGCCAGGCCTTCATAGATCCAAAGACGTGGTGAGGGAAAGGCCGCATGGGTGAACTGGTGCACCAGAGACAATCCGGCGGCCTTGGCATTTCTCTTCAGCGGAGTGAAGAGCGCTTCGCCGCTCTCCCACGGAGTAGAGTGCGCGTCGGCCAGGCCCACAATTACGACTGCACGCCTGCTCTTGCCAAACCATTTGTTGGTGAGCGCCTGGGCGGGCTTCATCAACGCGGCGTATTCCTCAGCGGCCTGCGCCTGGTTGGCGGTGTAGAGAATGCTGGCATCTACGCCGTCGGAGGTCAGGTCGCGCCTCGATAGCGCGCCGAGAGCAAAGCTGGGGGTGTTGAAGCCAGCCTTGACCTCAGGGAAGCTGGCACAGCTCAACACCGGGCCGCCTTTCTTGCCGTCAGGAACCTGCCGCGTGAGAGGTTGCACAACGCTGCCAAAGACCATCAGATTACTTTTGGGATCGGGATTTGCGCTGGTCGTGCAAGCTTGCAGCTTGAATTGTGAAGTGAGCTCGCGGTTTTTCCATTTCTGCAGCACCAGAGAATAGGACGAACCATCGCCCATCGAGACCGCATCGAGCGACATGGGATACCACGCCACAAAACCAACGCCCCGCACTGCGGAGAAATTCTCGGCGACCTCGTCCCAATCGCTGGCGGCGGCAAGTTCGTCGGAGGCGCCCACCTGCTGCAGGCGCGTCAGGTCTTTTTTGATGGCGCCGCTGTAACTGATCTCAAGTTCCACTGTGCTTTGCGGCGGGATCTCCTGAGGGAACGTGAGCACCGCCTCCGAGAGCTCGCCGGTGTGGTCTACATCGGAAACATAGGAGTGCGTAACATGGAGAACGTCTTTTCCATTGATCTGAATTGATTTCCACTCGAGCGAGGAAGAAATCTGCAACGCCGCATTTTTCTGCGGCTGGCCTGAGTCGTTGCGCAATACAATTTTTCCACGCGCGGCAAAGCCATGCGTCGCCGGATCAATCTGCGCCTGCAAGTCGTATTGTGCAAAGCTGAAAGCGTTGCGGTCGAGCCCACATAGCGGGAGCGCTGAGAGCAGGCAAAATAATAAAAGTTTCAAGTTTCGAGTTTTGAGAGTAAGTTTCGAGTTTCGAGTTTCGAGTTTCAAGTTTTGTGGTGCAGACTGTATTGGTTGTTTATAGGCCTCTCTGCCGCTACCCGCGCAAATCCGGAACAATGGCTGCATAAATAACGGGATTTGCTCGAAACTTGAAACTCGAAACTTGAAACTGTTTTCCGAAACTAGAAACTCGAAACTTCTTTTCATTTCTCTTTCGCCCGCCGCTGCCGCACGATTTCGTACATTACTACCCCTGCCGCAACCGAGACATTCAATGACGGAACCCCGCCCAGCATGGGAATTGAAACCAGGAAGTCGCATTTGCGCCGCACCAGGTCGTGCAGGCCCTTGCCTTCTGCCCCCAGCACCAGGGCGCAATCCATGTTGTAGTCCACTTCGTCGTAGGTCTGTCTGCCGCGCTCATCGAGGCCGACTGTCCAGACGTTTTGCGCCTTCAATTCCTCAATGCTGCGGGCGATGTTGGTGACCCGGGCAATCGGAATGTGCTCCGAGGCCCCGGCAGAGACTTTGGCTACGGCTCCCGTCACGCCGGCGGCGCGACGCTCGGGAATCACCACGCCATCTACGCCGGCGGCATCGGCGGTCCGCAGGATCGCGCCCAGATTGTGCGGGTCTTCCACGCCGTCGAGTACCACAACCAGCGAATATGCTCCACGCTTGTTGGCCAGCACATCTTCAAGATCGGAGTAGGCTTTGGCGGTAACGCTGGCCACCACTCCCTGGTGCCCGGCGGTGTGCGCCATGCGGTCCAGATGATGGCGCGGCTCGAAGCGAATAGGGATGCCCGTAGCCCGGCACTGGTCAATAATGCGCTGCAGCTTCAGGTCGCTGCGCTCGCGCGCTACCGTAACATGAGAAATACTTTTGGCGCGCGATTTAAGCGCCTCGCCAACGGCATGCAGCCCGTAGATGAAATCCACATTATGAGTGTAACCCAGGAAAGGCCAACCGCGGATTTCGCGGATTTGCGCGGATAGGATTGTTTCTTTGCCCGACCCAAACCGATACATAATCCGGAAATTGATTTAATCTTTTGTTTGAGCACTGAGCACTGAGCACTGAGCACTGAGAACTGAGAACCGAGAACCGAGAACTGAGAACTGAGAACCGAGAACTGAGAACCGAGAACTGAGAACTGAGAACCGAGAACCGAGAACCGAGAACTGCTTTTGGACGTCTTTATCATTTCCGCTGTACGCACGCCGATTGGGAAGTTCGGCGGATCGCTGGCTGCTCTTTCTGCCGCTGATATGGGCGTGGTTGCCGCCAAAGCTGCGATCCAACAGGCCGGAGTTGATCCGCAGCAGGTGGAAGAGACCATCTTCGGCAATGCCCGGCAGGCCGGTGGCGGTCCTAACGTCGCCCGGCAGATTTCCATTCGCAGCGGAGTGCCCAAAGAAGCTCCAGCCTATACCGTGAACATGGCCTGTGCCTCGGGGATGAAATCCATTGCGCTGGGTTTTGAAGAGATTGCTCACGGAAATCTGGAATGCGTGCTGGCCGGCGGCGCTGAATCCATGTCGCGCTTACCTTACTACCTCGATGGCGCGCGCTGGGGCCTGCGCATGGGTAACCAGGAGCTGGTAGATGGCATGTACCGCGATGGCTTCTTCTGTCCTATGGCCAGGATGGTGATGGGCGAGACCGCCGAGGTGCTTGCCGAACAGTACAAGATCAGCCGCGAAGAGCAGGACCAGTTTGCGCTGGTCTCGCAACAGCGCGCCGAAAAGGCGATCGAAGCAAATAGATTTTCAGCGGAGATTGTGCCGGTTACGGTGGAGGGCAAGAAGGGAAGCACCGCTATAACCCGCGATGAGCATCCGTTCCTGGGAGCGACGCTGGAAAAGATGGCCAAGCTGTCGCCGGTATTTTCCAAAACCGGAACCATCACCGCCGGAAACTCTTCCGGCATTACCGATGGCGCTGCCGCCATGGTTCTTGCGTCGGCGGCTTTTGTGAAAAAAAACAACCTGAAGCCGCTGGCTGCAATTTCAGCCGTGACCGCCGCCGGAGTCGATCCACGGACGATGGGCATTGGGCCGGTGCCCGCAATCCACAAAATGGAACAGAAGCATGGTCTGAAACTCGCGGATTTCGATTTAGTTGAACTCAATGAGGCCTTCGCCGCCCAGGTGCTGGCCTGCGACCGCGAGCTGCACATGGACAGAAACAAGCTCAACGTCAACGGCGGCGCCATTGCCCTTGGGCATCCGATTGGCTGCACGGGCGCGCGTATCACTGTAACTCTGCTGCATGAAATGCTGCGCCGCAAAGCCAAACGCGGATTGGCGACGCTGTGCGTCAGCGGCGGCATGGGCATGGCGCTGGCCGTGGAAACGTGTCGATAACTAAAGATTGTATGACGCTATCCGAAGCCCCGGGCTACATCAAAAAATTTCACAAGACTCCGTGGAAGTTTCAGGAGACCTTTGAAACCCCTCTTAAGAATTTGAAACCCTTTGTAAGAACGATTGTTTCAGCAAGTCAACCGCTGCAGCTAGGTTCTCTTACGATTGATCAGTGGATATTTGAGCCTAAACATCTCATCGACCTCCTTACCATTTATTCGCTTCCGCTACGGTATACGCATGAGGTCTGTTTGACCGCTACCGGAGAGCTGGAGGTTGAGATACTGCTTCAGGCAGCTTTGAGCGATTGGATTGACTTTATTTTTGCTCCCAGCCCAAAGTCATTTGCGATCTATGCCGATCACGATGAGTTCACTACATTCTTTGCTCACTCTCGCTCTAACCTCAATCGAGTGGTCAAGCCTATGGTTGAGCAAGGTTTCAGGATCATTGAGGGCTATCAAAGGCATTTCTAATGACGGTGCTACCCGCTCAAAACTGCACCCGCGCCGACCCAATCTGATCGTTATTCGTGTCGGTTTCCACGAAAACCGCTTGATCGAAAGAGATCATGTAGAAATGCAGCGTCAGAGTTCCGTTAGGACCGTTGATCGAACCGGTTCCGCGGCCATCGGCTTCGACCGAATACGTGCCGTTCAGGGCAACATTGGCAGATAACGCTCCGTTGTCGTTCACGTCTTCGGTTCCGTTGAGCGAGCCAGATCCATCCGCGAACATTTGTGCAGACATGGCCAGGAAGCTTCTGTTGACCAGGTTTTCTCCATTCAGGAGTAGATTAAAGTTCCCCTGGAATGACGAAGTGGTAAACGTAATTGCCGGCTGCGATTGCATGGTGCGCGTGAGGACCCCGCCCGAATCGGTATTCATAAAGTACGCCAGTGACGGTGAGACCACGTAGAAGACATAAGGGAAGCCGTCAATTATGGCGGTGCCGCGCCCGTTCGAGGCGACAGTGTAGGTGCCGGAGGTCTCCAGGTTTTCATGCACGCTGCCGCCGAAGTTATAGTCTTGCCTTCCTGAGAGCTTTCCCGCTCCATCGGCGGAAAATACTCCAGCGGCGTTGAACAAGCTTGTACTTGTCTTGAATTGGTCATTGCTGGCTGGTCCACTCTCGGAGAAGACGTAGAAGCCTGAAAGCGAGCTATTCGAGAACGTCTGGCTGCTACGCAGATGCACAACGCCCTGGAATGCGGGAATGAAGTCGAGACTGACAAGGTTCACCTGGTCAGCACCAACGATGTAGTAAACGAAGCGGGAAGTCGTGTGGTCGTTATTATTCAGAGTTAGCGTTCCGCGGCCGTTGGAATCCACTGCCGAGTAGCTTCCATTAAAGGTAAAGGTACTGACGCGTCCAGTGTCGTTCACATCTTCCCGGCCGGCAGAAATGTTTCCGAATCCATCCGCGTTGAACTGGCCTACATCGGCAAGCAAATGTCCACTGGCCCCGAGGCCTGAAAGCTGGAAGGCGAAGTTACCTTGTAAATGGACAAAGGCGTTTGAATCCTGGGGTGCGATGGTTCCCGAGGCCACAGCAAAGGTATTGAATTGGAGAATCACGGCGTTTCCCGATGCGGTCAACACAAACTCCAGTGTGTCGCCTGTGCTTAACGTGGCCAAGCCTCGCCCATCGAGACCCACACTATAATTCCCGCTAAAAAGAATGTTCGGGGTAACGCCTGCTCCCCCGTTGAAATCCTGCGCTCCGTTTAGATTTCCATTCCCATCTGCCTGGAAACTTCCCGCCACGAAGAATTGTCCATTGTTATCCACGCCGGTGAATGAAAACGCATAGCGCCCATTCAGGCTGAGAGCAGAGAATCCGACGAGCGCGCCGGTGGAGCCCGTAATCGTGTTTTGCCTGGCCGAGATGACACCGAATCCTACAGCGTTGCCAGACATCAAACCTGCGTTGCTGACCGGAACAACGGCTGGATTGGATGATGCCCATGTTACAAGGTGGGTCACGTCAAACGTGCTCCCGTCACTGTAAGCACCAATTGCGCTGAGCTGCAGCGTGTCGCCCTGGGCAATGGTTGGATCGGCCGGGGTAATGGCAATCGAGAGCAATGCCGGCACGGTAACGGTTGTCGTACCCGTGAGTCCGTTGCTAGTAGCCATGATCGTCGTGGTGCCTGCGCTCGACGCTGCAACCAATCCGGAACCGTTGATAGACGCTACCGCGTTGTTGGTTGAACTCCAAGCAACACTGGTCAAGGGCAGCCTGCTGTCGTCTGTGAATACTCCGATTGCCGCAAGCTGCAGGCTGGTTCCGGGGTGAACCGATGGATTTGGAGGCTCAATCATCACCGAGACCAGGAGCGGCGGACCCACGGTCAGCGAAGCAGAATCATTGACGGCTTGAAAGCTGGCCTTGATGTTGGCGCTGCCTTGCTTCATTCCCTTGGCCAAGCCAGGGGCCAAGAGAACGGCTACGCTGGGGGCATCAGACGTCCATGTGCAACTTGCGGTGATGTCTTGCGGCGTGCCACTGAAGTTGCCGGTGGCGGTGAATTGCTGCTTGAGGCCCTTGGGAAGGACTGCGGGGTTCTTTGGAGCAACTGCCACTGAAGTCAGGGCTGCAGCGGGAATTACTGTAAGAGTGGCTGTCCCCCGGAACGGACCGCGAATTGCGGTAATCGTAATTGTTCCTCGATGATTGGGGTCAGCGGTGACCATGCCGGTGTTGTTCACCGTAGCGATCGTCGCATCTGACGATTGCCACCTGACTTCATTGGTGACGTCCGCTCCGCCATTGCGATTGCCGAGAAAAGAAATAGTCGCAGCCAATTGCCGGCTGGCGCCAACGGCAATGGCAGTGTTGGCCGGCGTGATCTGTAAGCGCACCGGCCCTATTTGCGCACTGCAGGGAAGCGCCAGCGCAAGCACGAGAACAGCCATCGTCACCGAGTTCCAAGACTTCATCGCATTTCTCCGGGAGTCGCAGCCAATGCCAAATCACAGGGATAAGCGGCTCACCTCCTATGGGACACCCAGACAGGGACTGCGTCAATTGACAAGTAAGTAACTGCTTACTTACGTTTAAATCTTTCATGGTTCTTTCAGAATTCGTAAGGACGCGCCGCGTGGTTTCCGGCCAAATCTTAGAAGCCAGCCGTTTGCCTCAGGTTAAGCATTGTGGCAGTTATAAGATTGTGCTTGACTCTGACGTTACGTGATCCCCGAAGATGGTTTTTAGAGAGCAGCGATGAGCAAGTTGTACAAAGTCCATAAATTTGCCGAGCTGGCCAGCGTTACCGTCCGCACTTTGCATCACTACGACCGGCTGGGATTGCTCGAGCCCCGGCGCACAGCCGCCGGCTATCGCGTCTACAGCTTGCGCGATCTCGAGCGCCTGGAGCAGATTGCCGCGCTCAAGTTCCTCGGGCTTCCTTTGAAGCAGATCAAACTCCTGCTGGACCGGAAAGATGCCCTGCAATTACCTGAAGCCTTGCGCATGCAGCGTACGGTGCTGGAGGAAAGACGGCGACTGCTCGACCGTGCCATCGACGCCATCGAAGACGCCGAAAAAGTTATCCAATCCGGCAAGCCGGCCGACGCTGCCCTTCTCAAAAAAATCATTGAGGTGATCGAGATGCAAAACGGCACGGAAGTCATGAAAAAATATTTCAGCGAAGAGGCCTGGGGCAAATGGAAGCAGCACCATGCGCAATGGCCATCCCAGGCCTGGATAGAACTTTTTGAAGATGTAAAGGCCTCTCTGGGCCGGGAGCCGGACAGTAAAACTGCTCAATCCCTGGCCGCCCGCTGGATCAAGCTGCGTTTGCAGGAAAGCGGCAGCGATCCGCAGCTCCAAGTCGGCCTGTTAAGGGCCTGGATCGACCGCCAGCATTGGCCGGCATCGGTGAAACAGAAAGTCGCGAAGTTCGACCTCGACCAAATCGCACGGTTCATCAGCCAGGCCATCCACAGCTACAGGAAGAAGTATTACAGCGACGAGGCCTGGGCCAAGATGGCGGAACGCACTCACGAAGCCAGGGAACAGGATTCACTGTTATGGCTTGAACTATTTATCGAGGTGGGAGCGGTATTGGGAGAAGACCCGGCTGGAGAAAAGGCGCAAACCCTGGCGAGGCGCTGGATGGAGCAGTGGGAGAGATCTACGGGTGGCGACCCGGGCATCAAAGACGGCTCCATCAAGGCCTGGGCCGACCGCCAGCATTGGCCGGCCGAGATGCAGCAGCACAGAGCGTCGTTCAACTTCGAGAAGGTCGCGGAATTTATCAGCGAGGCCATCGCCGCCTACCGGAAGAGATATTACAGCGAAGAGGCTTGGAGAAAATTGATGGAGCGGCGAAGACAATCCGCGCCGGAAGCAAGGGCGCAATTGTCGCGGGAATGGTCTCAACTCTTCCACGATGTGCAAGCGGCGCTGGGGGAAGACCCGGCGGGTGACAAAGTGCAGGCTTTGGCGGCGCGCTGGAAAGAACTTTCTGACCGCGCTACCGGGGGAGATCCGGAGATCAAAGAAGGCACAATCAAGGCCTGGGCTGACCGCAAGAATTGGCCGGCATGGCAGCAGCAGAGAACACCGGGAATCGACTACGAAAAGATTGCAGAATTTATCGGCAAAGCCATGGCCGGTCCAATCACCAGGTATTTCAGCGACAAAGCCTGGAAAAAAATGAGGGAGTTGGGAAGGCAATCTACGCCGGAATCGAGACAGTGGTCTTCGCAAGCTCGAACTGAGTTCTTCCGCGATCTTGAGGCGGCGCTCGATGGAGATCCCGCCGGCAAAGAGGCGCAGGCACTGGCGGCGCGCTGGAACGAATTATTGCAGAACGATAGCGGCGGCGATCCAGATATCCGGGCCGGCTGGGAAAAATGCTGGGCCAATTATAAAAATTGGCCGGAGAAGCTCAGGCTGCAAATGGCTTCACATTTAGAGATGAGCCTCGAAACCTTTGATAAGCTGGTGAGTTTTATGGAGAAGATCGGTGCTTTTCATAACGCTTGAAGCAGTAGAGATCAGCGGTAGCAATATCTGTGTTGCTGGCTGGGTTAATTGGTGATGAAATAGCTTTCATCATTTCATGCTGGAAAGACTCAATCAGATAGATTGGCAAGGTTTGGAGCACGCGTACGGTCCGGCGTCTGATGTTCCTGAACTGATACGAGACCTCACCTCAGCCGATACTGGTGCCCGTGAGAAAGCGCTATCCAATCTGTATGGCAATATCTGGCATCAAGGAACGGTCTACGAAGCAACGGCTCCTACTGTGCCGTTTCTCATCGAGTTGCTCGAAGCGGATGAGGTACAGGGAAAACACGAAATCCTGATCTTTCTGGCCCACCTCGCAACGGGTCGTTCCTATAAGGATGTCCATCAGCATCTCATGCTTTCTCGCGAACTGGTGGATAAGCCGGAGTGGCAGGCGGAACTTCAACAGGAACTCGTATGGGTAAAGAATTCCAAGGATGCAGTCGCACTCGGACTTCCCGTTTATCGTCGCATGCTCGTTCACCCCGAGTCGCTGGTGCGCGATGCAGTGGGTTATCTGCTGGCGTCGCTAGGCACAGCAGCGAAGGATGTTGCCGGTGAGATATTCCAGCGTCTGGCCATCGAAAGCGACGACATGGTAAAGGCAAGCCTCGTGAGAGCGTTTGGCATAGTGGGCGGAGAAGACGAGCGGACCCAAACGCGAATCTTGGCGTTTCTTTCTGGCGAACAGCCCAAATCGCTCAAGTTGGCTGCCGCGATGGCGCTGGTAGGAATCATGCGGGCAGCCGCAGCTCCTCAGGCCATTACTGTGCTTCTTGACGCAATCCAGTACCCAGACGATTATTCATCTTTGCAAAAATCATGCTGGCAGAGGGACGATACGATAGTCTCAAGCGTGAGCTGCTTCTTGGCAACGTTGGAGGGCCCAGCGGCCCTTGCCGCAGAAGACGCATTGATCCAGGCGCTTGGCTCCGAGAAATTGCTTCAAGCACTGACCATTGCAGGGGCGCTGTTGCAACTGTCTTTTCAGGGCCCAATAGATCCTGGGGCTACAATGAATTCGCTTACGGAACGGCAGCAACGCGTATTGAAAGCTTTCGACGCCAACCATAATTTGTGGGGTCTCAACGTAAAAGGCGCCTACTTCGAAAGTGCAAATACGGGCCTGCTGATGCGTAGTTACCATCTGCCCAGCCGGTTGTCAGAGTTTCAGGCTTTTGTGCGCGGGGAAAGGGCAACAAAGCCATAATGAGACTGACCGTATTAGTTTTGGATCATTTTTGGGAAGGCTTCATTTCCTTACGTCAGCTAAGTAAATTCCAACTTTGAACACAGAAACAACTTTCCTGTACCGGCCAGTCGGCCCGAAAGAGTTGAAGCTGATTGCGGCCAGCGGCTTCCAGGAGTTTCCGGCTCGGCTGCCTGAACAGCCTATTTTCTATCCGGTGCTGAACGAGGAGTATGCCCGCCAGATCGCGCGGGATTGGAACGTTAAAGAAAGCGGCTCCGGCTACGTGACTCGATTTGCCGTGCGAACATCGTTCCTCGCAAAATACCCGGTTGCAAAAGGTAGGCAGCGTGATCCATCAAGAGTTATGGATTCCCGCAGAGGACATCGCCGAGATGAATCGTAACATCGTCGGGAAAATCGAAGTGATCGCCGAATTTAAATAGACTTGATGCTGATTCGTAAGCTACCAACAGGGCCAGACAAAAATTACACAACACCCGGCACCCACCGCCAGCGCACACGCTGCATGTAGGCCGCGTACTCGGGATCGCTGCGCAGGAAATTTTCTTCCACAACGCTCTTGATGGCAAACCACAGCATCCCCAGCGAAAAAAGAACGGTATTGAGCGGAGAATAGGAGCGCAGCATCACCGAGATGATCAACACAAAGCCGCCGGCATAAATCGGATGGCGCACCAGGCCATAAATGCCGCTGGTTATCAACTTGCGTTGGGCCGGCACCAGGCCGATGTTCCGTCCCAGTTCGATGCGCGCGATAATGACGATCACCAGTCCAAATAGCGCAAGCAGGCCGGTAACACCACGCGACACCAGCGGCCGGCCCGGTCCCGTGAGTCCCGCAGTCAGCAGGTTCCAATAGGTAGCCACAAATGCCAGCAGCCAGTAGAGAGGATTGGGTGTTACCCGCACCGGCGGCCGCCGAAATAACATAGGGAGAACGAATGCCAAAAGATGGATCGCCAGAAAGATCCGGGGCGTATCAAAGCCGTACTGCCTATAGTAGTGATAGAGCTGCCAGAGAAAAGGCACACAGGCGATCGCGGCGACGGTCCGGTCAACCACCGGGTTCATGAGGAAGGAAAATTTGGTAGGAAGAGATTCTTTCTGGTTCGCCGCTGCTTCTTCGATTGCGATCTGATTCTGAGAGGCCACTTTCAGCTCCTGAGGAGATGGGTTATCTCCGGACCATGCTCAGGCCTGACGCAACGTCAGGGTCAAGCAAAAACTCTTAGTCGCAGATTTGGCGCTCAGTGACGGCTTCCACCGCAGCATACAATTACTCATCTGCAATTACCAATGATCAATGACCAATTCTTCTCCGTGTCTCCGTGCCTCCGTGGTGAATTGTATTCCGGCAGTCGTGCTGATCCGCGGTGTTTTAACCTTTTATTGACGCTCGCAAAATGCGCTCACTATACTGGTGAGCATGCCGCTTTCCACACTTATCGTCGATGACGAACAGCTTGCCCGCGACGAGCTTGTTTATCTGCTCAAATCGGTAGGCGATGTTGAAGTTGTCGCTCAGGGCAAAAACGGCGTGGAAGCGGTGAACCTGATCAAAGAGCACACTCCTGACCTGGTTTTTCTTGACGTGCAGATGCCCGGCCTCGACGGCTTTGGCGTCATTAAGAAACTGATTGACCGCAAGGTAGCGCTGCCGCAGATTGTTTTTGCCACCGCTTTCGATCAATACGCGGTCAAGGCCTTCGAGGTCAACGCCGTGGATTACCTGCTCAAGCCTTTTGATAAAAAACGAGTGGCCTTGGCGGTGCAGAAGGCGAAGAAGAACCTGCAATCGGACCCGCCATTGAACCCCAGCAGCACGCTAGATTCACTGGTGAAGATGCTGGAAGCCCAGATGCCGCAGAATCATGTCTCCAAGGTCATGCTGCGCAGCGCCGGGCGCATGATTCTTGTGGACCAAAAAGATATTTGCTTCGCTTCCATAGAAGATGGGGTGATTACGGTTGTCACCTCGCAAGCCGAAGGCCACTCCAACTGCCGCACCCTGGAAGAGCTGCTGGAGTCGCTCGATGGGAATCTGTTCTGGCGTGCACATCGTTCCTTCCTGGTGAATATCAACCGCATCCGCGAGGTCGTGCCCTGGTTCAAAAGTTCTTACCAGGTGAAGATGGATGACAAAAAGCAGACCGAAATTCCCGTTAGCCGGGCGCAGACCAAGCGGCTAAGAGAATTATTCAAGCTCTAATTCTGCCCTCCGCTTCTCGCATTCTGCCCAAAAGACTGCGATCTCACAATGAGAGACGTTAAGAACCAATAATCAAGTTTGCAAGGTAAATGAATCGGCATTCAGATGTGATCGGGATGGAATAACCGCACCGATGCGTCAAATTGCGTCAGGGAAAAGAAGCACAGGAGATTCCCAGAATGGAAATTGTCATATTTTTGTCAAATGTTGCAGCACCCATATCTATAGAGCGCGAAATGCGGCATCATATGGGTACACGTCTAGTTGCAGTTCGAAGGGCGGCTATCTGAGAGAGGATAGCAACTCTTCTATGTTGACTAGACGTGATTTTATTTGAGCACACGTTGAGAGTGTGTTTGAAAAGTATCATGACGATAATTCGAAGCGGCCTGAGCGGCCAGACTATTTTAAGGATGACTGTACACCGAGAGTTGTCGCTCCCTTGCAGGGGCGATTCCGTTTTTCGCTTACTCAGCGTTTCCCTCGCGCTGGGCTGCTCATTCCGCGCCTCTGGCGCTGGAGTGTTGCAGCCGAAGAGCTGAGAACTGACAACTGCTTTAAACAAATCCCAGGAAATTCTTCGTGGAATTCTCGAAGCCGGGGAAGACTACGTCAAGGTTGTGGTTGCCTACATGGCGATAGACGCCTTCGCCCAGCACGCGGCGGAAGTCTGTCGTCAGCATCAGGTCGCGGTTCTGGTAGAGCTGTTCGTTTTCCAGACCCGGCCAATGTCCATAAACCTTGCCGCCCTTCACGGGGCCGCCGAGTACGAACATGACGTTGGCGTGTCCGTGGTCGGTGCCACGGTTGCCGTTTTCGCGGGCGGTGCGCCCGAATTCCGACATAGTAATGATCACCGTATCTTCGGCGAGGTCGCCCAGGTCGGTCCAGAAAGCGGCGATCGATTGCGAGAAGTCGCGCAGAATGTTGTTAAGCTGCGGGACCTCGTTCACGTGATGGTCCCACCCGCCAATATCGGTGAACGCTACTTCCACTCCCAGGTTTGCTTTCAGCAGTTGCGCCGTCTGGCGCAGGCGGTCGCCAAAGACTCCACGCGGATAATTCGCGCCTTGCGCCGGCTGATATTTATTAGGATCGGCCGATTTCAGCATCTTGACCGCTTCAAAGGTCTCGTTGCCGGTGCCGTGCAACACCGCATCTACCGACTGCGAGTACATGGATTCAAACGTATTCCCAAGCGCCTGCGCATTCGGATTGCGCCCGCCCACGCCGAAGTCATTCACATTATTGATCGCAACTGCCGGTACGCTGCCGGAAAGAATCCGGGGTAGGGAATTGCCGAGGGCAACGGCGCGGAACGGAGACTTTGGGTCATTGGCGGCGGCCATCTGTTCGTGCAGGCACCGGTTGAGCCATCCGTCTTCGGTGGCTTTTACGCCGGGCGTGCCCGATTCCATGTAGTCCTGCGCATCAAAGTGCGAGCGGGTTTCGTCGGGCGAGCCGGCGGCATGGATGATGGCAAGGTGTTTCTGGTCCCACAGCGGCTTGAACGCCGCCAGCGAGGGATGCAGTCCGAACATGCCATCCAGATCAATGGCGGCTCCATCTACGCCATTCTGCGGGCGCGGGATGGCAATGGTCGGGCGCATGGTGTAGTAATTTTTTTCCCCGTGCGGCACCACGATGTTGAGCCCATCGGCCGCTCCGCGCTGGAAGACCACCACGAATTTCTTCTTGCCCCGCGGGCCGCTCTCTGCCCCATAAACCGCGCGTGCTAAAAACGCGGGTACGGCGGTCGTGGCAACCATAGCCATAGCGCTATTGCGCAGGAAAACTCGGCGTGTAACTGACATAAACAACCTCACAAACTGCTAGCCCGGACGCTAGCCGGAAAACCTACTAAAATTCTAACCCCGTTCTCGTGGGGTAGTTCTGAATTCAAAATCAAAAATCGTAATCGTCAATCGTACTTCTACCTTCTCTGAAACTCCGGCGATCCCAGTATCAGCCCGGCAATAACGCCGACATTCGGCGGCCGCGAAGGATCGTCAAGCCGGCGTCCTGTTACTTGCGGATCGCTTAATTGTTTGCCGATGGTCTGGTGGGTTTGCGCGGAAACGTCACCCGCCAGCAGCGCCTGCTCCAGCGCCGCCTGCGCTCCGGCCGCGTCTTGCGGCGCGGTTCCACTAAAGATATGTTGTGGATCGATCTGAATGCCGTTCAACCTGCCACCGCCCAGGGCCAGGGCAAAGTTCATTCGATCGAGCAGCGCCGACGAATTAACCCATACATCTTGTTTCATTGAATAACCGGTAGGCGGCTGCATGCCATACAAAGGCATTCCCATGCGATTGAGCGTCTGCACCAGCGGCTGCACGTTGGTCACGTCAGCATTAGTGGCGCGTACGGAAGAAACCACAAACTCCAGTGGGGTTTTGACCTTGGCGCGGTAAGAGTCCGTAGACCAGAATTCCGGCGATTTGAACATGGTGCGCAACACCTCGCGAATGTCGCCGTCGCTTTTGAGAAAGGTCTGCGCCATGCGATCGACCAGCGCCTGGGGAGGAGTATCTGAGACGAACCTCATCGCCAGCTTGCGCGAGATGAAATTGGCTGTGGAAGGATTCCTGGCCAGCAGCTCAATAGCGCGCTCACCTTCTTTTTGTCCATCTTCCTTGAATGTCTGTCCCAGGAGAGCTTTCTTGCCGGGCTCGTGCCAGCGTTCGTTGAATACAAAGTCGCCGCCGCGCTGCGGCTGGTCGATGGTCCAGCCGGTCAGGATCTTGGCCAGCTCGGTCACGTCTTTCTGCGTGTAGCCGCCGTCTACACCCAGCGTGTGCAGCTCCATGATCTCGCGGGCGTAATTTTCGTTGAGTCCACGGCGCTGCTGTTGCTGCTGGCCTTTGTTTTTTGCCTGGTTCTGTTTACGGCGAAAATTTCCATTTTGCCGCCGCCGGTTTCCGTTCCCGCCTCGGCCTTGCGCCACATCGGAGTTGGGTCCTACGCTCTGCCAGTTATCCAGGTAGAAGAGCATGGCCGGGCTCTGCGCCGTAGCCAGCAACAGGTCTTTGAACTTTCCGAATACATGGGGACGAATCACATCGCGTTCGTAGCTGGTGATCAGGTACCGGTCCGGGCCTTTGTTGATGAAAACGTTGAAGTGGTTGAACCAGAAATCGGTCATCACCTCTTCCAGTTGCCGTTCGCTGTAGGCCGCGCGCAAAATTTTGCCTTCCTGCAGCTCCAGCGCAACCACCTGCTGCGGATTGGTCAGCGCCATCAGGGTCTCCCGCTGTTGCGGGGAAAGATCGTTGAGAAGCTGCTGCCGGTCACCGTTATTGTTGTTGAATGAGCGCAGCATCACCTGGCGTTCCTGCGGTGAAAGCTTCATGATGGCCTCGTAACGCTGGTCGGGCTGCATATCCAGAATTTCCTGCGCCTTCAGCTCGGCATACATGCGCGACTCCTGGCGCTCCTCTCGTTTCGCCTTGGCTGCCATGTCATTACTATTGTTCGGGTCTGCCATGCTTGGGTTGGGACCATTGGCGTCTTCCGCTTGCTGGTTTTGCGTTGTGCCCCCCTGGCCGTTCCCTTGCTGGCCGTTGTTGTCATTCTTTCGTTCTTGCGCGGCCTTGTAGTTAGCCACGGCGGCCTCATAGATGGCCCGTTTGGTTGGGTCCGAGGGCAGGTCCATTCTTCCGGTTGCAATGGCCTGAATGGCCTGCGGAGTCGGGAAGGTCTCAACGATCTCTTTGGTGCTCATATTCAGGGTGCGGAGCGGCGCCAAGCGTGCTCCCAGGGCCGAGTCATCGATGGTGTCAGGATGAAGCTGCTGCTCAATCCATTTATCCACACCCGTCTTGCTCACCAGGTCAACGTCGCCGGGGCGCGGGCCAAAGGTCAGCCGGTTCAGCACATGCAGCGCCCGCTTTTCTTCGTCCATCTGCGGAACGCTGGCGGCCGCGCTCGATTGCCCCGAAGCCTTGTTGTTTGATTTTTTCTTTTTATCGGCGCCGATGAGAACCGAAGCGCCTAAACTGAGCGCCAACACAATTAATAGAAGGGTGAATTTCATGAGCAGGGTGGATTTCGTGCTCGGCGAGCGACGCTGCATATACACCTCGTAAACCGTTCCGTCCGACGGAACTCTATCCCATATTAAAACCCGGCGGAAGTGAAAAGTTGTGCGGAGGCACGTTTCCGAACCCTCTACATATCTGGCATGGAGAAACAATTATTCCTTTATTATCAATAATTTACGACGTATTTCTCCTTTGGCGAAAAAGGTCTCCTGTCCAACTGCGAGAGGCTCAGCGATTCGCCAAAGTTGAGATCGTTCCTAAGCACTTGGCAGTTAGCATTTGGCCCCTAAAAAATTTGGACTGGGAAGTTCAAGTTTTCCCACCCTTTGTAGCCATGAACGCTCGCTAAGGGCTAAATGCCAAATGCCAAGTGCCAAGTGCTAAATGCTGCTTTTAGGAGCTGAGTGCTGAATGCTATCCCACTGAGAACCGAGAACTGAGAACCGAGAACTGCCCCGAAAACATCGGATAATGACTCGCCGCCGCCATAAAAAACAGCATGGGGAACGAGAGCGCAAAATTTATGCGCGACACCAGGAAGACCATTCGTCCCAGCTTCGCCGCTTCGGCCGGTACCGGAGTTCCATTGGCGGCGTTTTCGTTGGTCCAGCGGATAATTTTTTTCTGCGCGCGCCAGATGAGTCCCCACACGTTGAGCAGCATGAACCAGCCCAACCCGCCGCCAATGCCGATGGAGAGCAGGTGATTACTCTCCCAGCCGTGTGAGTTCAATGCCAGGTAAAGGTAGCCGGCCACGACGACGCTAACGCCCATCACCACTCCCAGCACAGGACCTTTCTTGAGAGCCTCTGCAGGGCTCATCAGCATCCCCATCTCTATCGCGAAGACCGCCGTCCAGATAGCGAAAAAACTTCCGATGGCCATGCCTCCGTTGGCTTGCCCATTGTGAGCGTCGGTATGAACAATCATCATCCAGTACCAGATGCCGGCCAAAACGGTTACCACCGCGGCCCAGCGGAACCACCACAGCGCTCGCGGCAGCAGCGCGGTCACAACTTTGGATCGGGCGGGGCCCTCGATCTCTTTCATGAATGGAATGTTGACCAGGTTGAAGAAGTAGAGCAATCCCAGCCAGGTAATGCCGGCAATAAAGTGCACCCAGCGCAGCAGGATCTGCAGGTTAACGTCAAAGCCGCCCGGTAAGCTGATTCGGGGAGTGGGCAAGAAGGCAAGGGCAGACAAATCCATGCAGGTTTCATAACATTTTTCATGGTGCTTGTATAGCATCACGCGGGAACGAGCATTTCTCGATAAAATGAGATAAGTTCCCGGTGCATTCGTCCAAGATGTCCAATTGCGGCTATTCTCGTCACCGCTTCCAGCAAGATCGCCTGAAAACGGCCTCGCAGGTCATGTGCAGGCACAAACGCGGAGCTTGGCCTGCAGGGAGTGGCAATGTCTGCTGAAGAATGCAAACCTGTCCCGCTCTCGCGTACGGAGTTGCTTGCCATCTTCGATTCGGATTCTCGCAAGGCTGAAGAAAAGTATGTCGAGCTCTATCGCAAGCTGGTCCGTTATTTTGAGTGGAACCGGACGGCGGAGCCGGAAGACCTGGCTCAGGAGGCCTTGAAGCGTGGCTTTGTCAGGCTCCAGGAGGGCCAGAAAATTACCGTCGGCGATCCTGCCGCCTATTTTTTTGGCATTGCCCGGAACCTGGTTCGTGAGGGCTGGAGCACCCGCAAGCCGGAGCCCTTGCCCGAGCATTTCGAAGATCAGCAAGCGATCCCTGCGCAGCCTTCGTTTCGCAATCTGAATCCAAGCGAACAGGCAGTTTTTCTGACGCAATGTCTGCGTGACTTGCCGGGCGATGAGTTTGAAATGTTGATGGCCTACGTGGAAGGCAATGGCGAAGCTTGGGGAAAAAAGGCCGGATTAGAGCCGGGCGCGCTGCGGCTCCGCGTTCACCGTCTTCGCAAGCGGCTGGAGAAGCTGGCGAGCATCAGGGCCAGCACTTCCGTGTCGAAGAAATCATGAAACATATGTGGTGTTTGGCTCATAGATATTCATAGATATATACAGAGATATATAGATTCAGGAAGCATGAAAATAGGAGAACAGTTCAAGATGCCGCCAGCGACCGATGAGCAGATCATCCGCTATCTCCTGGACGACATGACCGCGGAAGAGCGCTCGAGCGTAGAAGATCATTTGTCGCATGACCCGTCGTTTTT
>Ga0070741_10002226_pt1 | contig 53485 bp, 63 predicted proteins | sample Coa_R1_4_FD_66440 | JGI IMG/M metagenome (GOLD analysis project Ga0070741, IMG submission 66440) | Surface soil microbial communities from Centralia Pennsylvania, which are recovering from an underground coalmine fire - Coalmine... | ecosystem: Environmental > Terrestrial > Soil > Unclassified ... | reverse complement strand
CGAGCGCGACAGGCCGACATAGCTTCGCATCTGGCGGATTGGGTCAACTCGCCGGGCTTGCAGTCGCCCAAATGAGAGACGTGCAGGCGCAGCTGGAAAAGCTGCGGGAGCTGGCTGCGGAGTGTGAGCTGATCCGTGATCTTGCGACAGATAAGGTAAAGCGTGAATTGTTCGGCCGTCTCGCCGATCATTTCAAAGTTCTTGCTGGCGAAATTGAGCGAACCAGAAAAGCTCTGTCCACCTCCTAACGTTATTGCTTGCGGAAGATTTTAGATTCCAACATAGCGCGGACGTGTAGCACCGGACCAAATTCGTCGCGAACTTCGACGGCGAATTGCTGGTCCTTGCCACCTGCTATAGCAATGTCGCGTATGGCGTCCGACAGCGCACGGATGGCAACACCGTGAGCGGCATCTATATCCGACAGGTCTTCACCTTCCTCATCAACTGAGGAACTTCCTGCCGACCTGAAATCGAAAAAGTATCGAGCCATTCCGACCAATGGTCAAAGCCTTGTCTCGTTCCAAAGTCGAGCATAGCATCGGGCAATGCGATTTGAGTTTTGCCAAGCAACCCCGGCCACCGCTGTTCCGGACCGGCCTGAGGGGTTCCATGAAGCGAATACGACGGCTACCGTCTTCGCGTAGGGCGCGACGGCAAGCGCGTGTGCTTGATCACCAAGGGCGGCTACGATTGGACGAAGAGGTTTCCGTGGACGTGCAAGCTGCGCTAAAGAACCGGCAAAGCCATTTTGTCATCGACGGCGCGGCCGTGATTCTGGGCCCCGACGGTCGATCCGATTTTAACGCGCTGCATCACGGCGAAGTCCAGCTTTGTGCATTTGACGTGCTTGCGATCGGCGGCGAAGATCTCCGAGCACTGCCGATCTCGATGCGCAAGACCTACCTGGAGCGGCTGTTGCGCGGACGGCCTGATGGCATCGTCGTCAGCCCTTTTGAAATTCGATCGGCCCAGACTTGTTTCGCGCGGCCTGCAAGATGGGCTTGGAAGGCAAGTCTCAAAGCGGAGTGATCGACCTTATCGCGCCGGCCGTTCCAAGGATTGGATCAAGGTGAAGAACCGAGACCATCACGCATTTCAGCGTGTGATAGAGTCATTCAAATGACGGATATTACCGCTTTGTCAGACGAAAGCCTGCGCCGTGCATATGAGGACATCCGCGCCCATGTGTCGGCCGATTCGAAGTCGGGCGGCCTTTATCGTTTCATGGGGCAGGCAGCAAAAGATCGGGCGCACCTTTTGTTTTCCGAAATTCAACGCCGCGGATTGATGGTTACCCCGATCTATTGGCTGGATTGACGCATCGGGAGGAGGTGCTGGAAGGTGAAAACCCCGCCCGGTCGATCGGACGGGGTCTCTCTTTCACCAGAAGATGCGCCCCTAGTGAAGGACGCAGATCACCGTGGCGGAAAATTGTAAACATATCGTAAGGGAATCGAAAAGCAGCAACGCCATGACCACCGTCTGGATTTACGTAGATAGGCCGTTATGGGATTGGCGACAATGTAAGGGTCTTCGCCACAGCGGATGCAGCGCGGGCTTGGTTTTAAGAGCACGATCACGAGGACGTCGCGTTTGAGTATCCCGGTAATGCGAGAGGCCGTCAACTGAGGCGCCCTACCTCGTCAGCAGAACGAGCGAAATAACCGCGACGACGATCAGCGCAGTCGTCCCGACAAGTATAAGCCGAAATCTAAAATCGCTTTCCATCCATCCAGTATACAAGCTGGACGTAGGATTACCTAATTCAACATCGCACGGTTGTATTCGCTATTGTGCTAGAGCCGCCACCAAAAGAAAGCTGCCCGCGCGCTCCGTATCCAGCTTGGTCGCGTGCTGAAAATGGCGGAGTCATCGCCGGATATATTCGCAAATGAAAATAAATCGCGGGGCGATTTGGCGGTCAAAAGGAACTTGAGTTGATCGTGCCGACGCCATCGGTGATTCCTCCAGAGGACACTGATCTATTGGATGGGCCGCCAACAATGCATGGACGAAGAAAGACGATAAGGAGGCCGCCAAATGAGGCGGCCTTACTTCTCGCTCGTCCGCGTTCTCAGATACTCGACGTAGCGGTCAGTCTGGTTGGCTAGCCGATTCCAGCTATATGACAGGTTGGTCAGGAGCGCTTTTTCAATTTCGGATTCCGCCGTCAAAGTCATTTGACGACATTCGGCCGCCAATGCTCGGCAACGTTCGGCCTGGAATAGGGGCATGCAAGTACTAGGCGCTTGTCCGGCGCTTAACGCGAGTTAATTCGCAGAAAAAGAGGCGGGGCCCGGAGAGGGATAGGCCCGGGCCCCTAGCTCCCCGGAACAGCGTCCATCCCTCCGGGACCGCTCGGTGATGCTCTAGCAATGATAATCCTCAAATCGCACGTGGCGTTGACCGGTATCAAATCGGCAACTGAGAGGCCCCCGAATTAGGACACCGCGAGATTCAAATTAGGACACAAGGGGTTAAATGCGGACAGTACCCCTGTGCCGATGGGAACAGATCAGGAAAATAGAACGAAACGGGCAAGCCAGTGGCAGGGGCCACCGCAGCGCCTTGCTTCAAGCCGACATGTCCACGCCGGACGCCTCAATCTGCTCAGCCCTCGTGGCCAGCCAATGACAGTCGGTTGCTAAAATGACCAGATTGACTTTGCTCTCATGATCGGCGGCGAGCTTGGCGCGGCTTTCGCATTCATCGGCAAGGTGCCGTAACTCTTGAATTGCTTGTTTCATTGCTTCATCCCCAAGTTGTTCCGCGGAAGATGACAGCAAAACTGAAAAGCGTAATTCCGTGGAAATACGTATTTGCAAAATTCGGTTCGCGTTTCGTTAATCGGATTAGGACACTCGCGGATTCAAATCAGGACATTGGGGCTTAAATACGGAAGTACCCGCCAACTATGACGGCCTAATTCTGGGTGTCGCTGGAGTTGCCGCCATCCGTTCTCTTCGCGGTGGCTTCCGCGTCGAACGTCTCTGTCGGTGTAGGTGCTGGCTCTCGGATCATGCTTAGCCAGCCTTGCGCGATTCTTAGCCACGACTCGCGGTCCATATCGTTCCGAGCACGGTCGGCTTCGTGCTGGGCTGCACTGGCTTGTCGCCGGTATTCGTCATCGCTGGTCATCCGCGGAGCCTAGATCAAAAGGGGCCAGTCCCCAATCCATAAAGGGACGAGGGCTGGAACGACTAAGCCGCATCGGTTTTCAAAACCCCGACCGGCAAACTGCCGGGGTTAACTGCCCGGCCCCTCCCGACTTTGGACAAATCTCCCCTCGATCGTAAACGTAAACTGAGGCGCGCGGGTCGGGCGCTTGGCCCGCTTACGTGATCCGCTCGCCTTGTCCTTGGGTTTGAGTTGAATCGGAGTCGGCAGTTCGGGACGTTGCACGCATCACTGATCCGGAGGGCAGCGGCGATGGTTCAAGCTGCATCGCGAGAGGTCGAGTATTGCCGCCTTCAGACCAAGTGGGCGGCCGATCCGAAAGGACAAAGGGGCTTGGCTGAAGGTGGCGGCCGATTGGATGCAATGCCAAAGATGAGAACGCGCAACGGCAAAGGTGGCGCATGAAGGCGACGTGCGCCGCCCATCTTGCGGTCGGAGGTTAGTGCTGATTCGGCTTCTCGTGCTCACCGCCCCGCCTGCTTCCGGTATTCGCTCGGCCGAACTCCATAGGCTTCTTTGAAACACCGCGTAAAATGCGTCAGGTCAGAAAACCCCCAACTCAGTGCGATATCGCCTACGGTCCGGTGGTTCTGGCTGGAGTCTTCGAAGGCGCGACGGCAGCGAGCGAGCCGTCTCCACAGTATAGTGCGTTTAAGCGATGTGTCCTGCTCTGCAAGGATGGCGTTGGCATACCGGACGCTAATGCCGACGGCGTCTGCGATTGCTTGCGGGTCAAGGCGGGGATCAGCCAGCCGGGCTTCTATCGCTGCACGAATCTCCCCGAGCAAGAGCGATTTTGGAATTGATGCGCGAATGGACGCCCCATTGACGGTCCTGGCGACCGACGAGGCTATCAAGTCGAGCACATGGCTTCCAACCATCTCTTCCGTAACAGAGGTGATTTTTCCGGTGAGCGAGGGCAGCATTGCGGCCAGCGAGAGCGTCAAGCGATCGTCGAACAGGTCGGCGGTTACAAGCCGCGCGGCGAGCTCGCGGTCCCTGCCCAAACGCGCCGCTAATTCCCGGCGAGGTGCTTTGATGCAAAGCATCTTTGACGCGCCCAAGAATTTTGCCTCATAAGGCAGCAATGGTTCTACAAGAGTTAACGTTCCCGCTCGAAGGGCCGCTTCGTTCCCATTCTGGACGATGATTGCTTCACCGGAAAGCTGGCAACAAACAAAGACGCAATCTGGCTTGGTGTGACTAACGTGAGCCAGACTATGAGTCACCTCCATCGGCGAATTAGAAAACTCCAAGAGCTCCAGGCCGCCAAGCGTTGCGGCTCCCATCTCCGCAGCGAAGGTCCATCGATCCTCGGGACGGCAGTCATGACCCACGATCTTCTTGCAAGCGATGCTGTGCCAGAAATCGAATTTGTCCCGAGGATGGACGGTGTCGGTCGTGAAGATGGTTTGCACTTATTTGCCGCTCCTTAACGATAGGGAAGCCGATGGATTGTGCCATAGCGGCCGATCCCAACCCCAGCGCGTCTGCTAGGAAAGCCGGGAACCCGAATCGCGAAGTGGTCGGGTGTGCATCTCTCTTACTAAAGGACATCGAACGGGAAAATCCTGTCGACCCCCGCACGAATACGGGTTCGACACACCAGCAGGCAGGAACGTCATGCATCACCACCGGGCGGCCCAAAACAGAACCCCACCCCCGAGACGCGGGCTTCCACTCGTGCGGGCCGTGGTCCTGCACCAAGAGGACAAGCTGCGTACGGTCGGATTTCCCGCACTGCATCGAACGGATTCCAAGAGGGTGACATTCCAAACACCGCTCTATGCCAAGTGCATGTCGATTGACGGCGTCTGGTCAACCGACTGTCTGGTTTTGACCGTCTGGGACGCGGGAGCGCAACTTCAGGTCAGACGACCGAGCGATCTGACGGAATTTTATCTGTTGCTTACTTCGTCCTTCAGACCCGTCTTTAGGCAATGCAGACGGGTCTCAACATGCGGCAATGTAATCCAGGTCGACTATCAACGGAGACAGCCGGACTTCCTTTTAAAGGCGGAGCTGAGCACATGATTTATGACCGCAGTTTCACTGTCGACGAAATGTTGTCGGCCTCTTGGCAGCAGCTGCTTGCAAATGACCTCGCGACGCAGGTGGAGAACTTCGATGGCGGAAAATCCTGCGCTGTCCCGGAGTTGCGACGCTATTTCGCCATAAAGGGCTATCGTGACTTGCTCCGACGGCTCGGGACGGCGCGGGAAGGCAAAACATCATACGCAGCACTCAGGGCGGTTGCCGTGGAAATGCGACAATATGCGCTCGAGCGTCCTGCGTTATGGGCTGCTGCGTCGCGTACGCCTGTTACAGATTGCTCCGAGTGGCGAACCGGCCATAAGGAGATTTGTGATTTCATTACATCCGTTCTCGCGGAATGCGAAATCTATGACCGCGAAGCAGAAGATGCGTTGTACATGCTACGAAGCCTTGTGCGCGGGTTTGCACTGCATCAGATGCTGGGCTCCTTCCTGCAAGCCAGCTCGTATGACGAGTCGTTTGATAGGGTCATTGATATCTTCATTGCTGGATTGCAGGCGGTCGCAGCTGGCAAGGCTTCCAAAAGGCAGTAGGGCAGACTCACTGCAATAACCATTGGACGAGCAAACCACTGCGTGCAAGGAAATGCCAAGTTAGGTAGTCAACCGCCTTATTCGTAGCGCGTTGTTCCTATTCACCGCCCGTTTCAGTGACCTCTCTGTGTTCCCTCCACGCAGTGAGCGGGTTCAGTTAGCGCCTGCAATATCGCTCGCTTAGAGGAATGGGGATCGCTCAACATCATCGCTGATCAGACTCATCTCGGTAGGGTGCAAAAAGCCGATTAATTGCTCTTCTTCAGCCGAGACAGGCGCGTGATGACGTGTCTCAGCTCAACTACCCGAGCGAATAGACATTGAGTTTCCATGACATTCGACGGAACATTTAACCCAGCCGCGAAGATCGCGCTCTTCATCGATGGGGAAAATCTGCATCTCACCGCAAAAGCTCTCGGCTTTGACCTCGACTATCGAAAATTGCTTGAGGAATTTCAGGGCCGAGCGACTGTCTTGCGCGCCTTCTACTATACGACGATAGTTGCGGATCAGGAGCAGCAGTCCAGCATTCGGCCGCTCGTGGATTGGCTCGATTACAACGGCTTCACTGTCATATCGAAGTCAGCCAAGGAGCATGTGGACACCAGTGGACGACGGAAAGTCAGAGGCAACATGCACGTCGAACTCGCTGTCGATGCGATGGCTTTGGCGAAGCAACTCGATGAGATGGTGCTATTCTCAGGAAATGGAGATTTTCAGCCTGTCGTTGAGGCGGTGCAGCGAAGGGGGGTGCGTGTCACTGTCGTTTCTACGATTGCCACCAGCCCCGCAATGGCTGCCGACGAATTGCGTAGGCAGGCAGACTCATTTGTCGATCTCGTGGATCTGCGTAGCAAGTGTGCCTGGGGCCCGTCCAGCCTCCGAACTCCGAATCCGCAGCGATAAGCCAGTCGCTGGTACGCTCTCGCAAACCCGCTGAAGCATCCAGCGCGAAGAAGTGATCGCAAGGCATCTGATTTGGATAACTGCATAAGTTGCCGTGCAGATTGGCAAGTGCAGTTTGGCTTGCGGTCCTAGAACCCCACCCGTTCGGATATTGTCTCAGCAGAGGGCCAGTGCGGATGGCTTACGTCCTTGATTCTAGCGGCGCCAAGAGCACCTCGACGAGGACCGGAACTCCTTCGGAGAAGTTCCGTAGACCTGCTTGAAGCGACGCGCGAAATGAGTCATGTCGGAAAATCCCCATCCGTGCGCGATCTCGCTGATCGTCCGATGAGCCTGCATGGGATCTCCTAGAGCGCTCCGGCAGCGGGCGAGCCGCCGGGTCCCGATCAGGCGGCTTATCGAAGTGCCCTGTTCGGCCAACACTTCGTTCGCGTAACGGACGCGTAGGCCCGCTGCCGCGGCGACGGTCGGCGTATCAAGATCATGATCCGCCAATCTGGCCTCGATCACAGCACGAAGGCGCATCGTGGTCGCTGCCCTAGACGACGATAGCGCGCGGAGCCCACCCGTTGCTGCGGAGAAAGAGATGGCAACCAGATCTAACGAAAGATTCCCCATCATCTCTTCTGCCCCCTGGCTCATTTTTCTTGATGTGACTGCAGGCAACATTTCCAACAGGGACGCGGTAACCACGTCTTCGGGTCGATCAAGTTTGATCAATCGCGCGGTCAGCTCCTCGGTTTTACCGAGGCGTGCCTCGAGTTCACGACGAGGGACTTTGATAACGAGCGTCGCCGAGCCTTTTAGGAACTTCGCTCGGTAGGGCTGCAAAGGATCGACTAAGGTTACGGGTCCAACATCGAGGGACACCTCGCGAGTGTGCTGCTCAATTATCACGCTGCCGGAGATTTGGCGGCACACAAACAGATCGTCGGACCTGGTGTGAGAAACGTGGCTCTCGGTATGCGTGACGAGCATCGGAGAATTGTGAAACTGTATGAGGTTCAGGTGACCGACAGATCCGGTTTTAATCTCGGCCTCAAAGCCCATCCGACTGTCTGGTCGAGAGTGGTGGTCAACGATCTGTTTACATGCCACGCTATGCCAGTAGTCGAACCGATCGCGCGGATGTACTTGCCCGGTCGAAAAGAGTACTTCCAATTGGGTTATCCTTTCCGGTGAAATTGCCGGGTATTGCCGCCTGTACGGCCGATACCTGCCGAATTGATCCAACTAGACTGAGCAACCCAAGATGCGCGCTTGAGCGGCTGAAGTCCACCATCCGTGCTTCGCCGAGGACGAGCATGACGCCCGCTTGAAAAAGGACTAGGTCCGGGCACGGATTTCGCGATGCAACAAGCGCAGAGGGCCGTGAAGATTCGAGATCCGCTGCCCGAGCGAATATTTTTCCACACGATGCTGCCATCACCGGCTCATTTGGATACCCAAGCAAAATGCAAAAAGGTGGCGCTTCCGACATTCGTGTCAAATTTGAGCGTGGCCTCCCTGCGCACATGATGGCAATCGACGGAACCTGGCGCCGGGAGTGTGTCGTTGACGATGTGTCCGACAGTTCAGCGACCCTGACGGTCAGCACTTCGATCGAAGGTCTGAACCTGAATGAATTCTTTCTCCTGCTTTCCTCGACAGGTTTGGTCTACCGCCGCTGTGCGCTGGAGTGGGTCAATGGCGACCGCGTAGGCGTTGGCTTTCTTCGCCAAAAAGACAAGAAAGTCCCCAATCGCGATGGCTTCGTCGGTTAGTGCAGAAAGGCCGGCGGCAGCTGCGAAAGGACAGTGCCAATTGACAAGTATCAACATTATGGTCCGGAATATATCCGCGTTGGGACAATAGACAATGCCGTGGAACCACCGGCGAAAAGATACCGAAGCAACCAGATTCCGGCGACCGCTATTCGGCACATAAGGGTGAATGATCCGGCCTCTGCCAAGAAGCGTCGATCGCTTTGTGCGGCAATTACGACAGCGCCCTTAAAGCCGCAGGAACGATAGCGAGCCAGGCCGATTGAAAGTGAAGCTCTTACGAAGGAGTTTCTGATGGATCTGAAAGACAAGAAGATTGCGATTTTGGCGACCCATGGCTTCGAGCAATCGGAACTCGAAGTACCCCGCGACCGCTTGAAGAAAGCAGGGGCAACCGTCGAGGTAATTTCGTTGGCCGCCGGCGAAATCAGGGGATGGGACAAGAAGGACTGGGGTCGGCCGGTGAAGGTCGACAAGTCCCTCGATGAAGTCTCATCCTCTGATTACGACGCCATCGTGCTACCGGGCGGGCAGATCAATCCCGACCTTCTGCGGGTTGAACCGATAGCCCTCCAATTCATCAAGGAGATTTTCGACGCCCAGAAGATTGTCGCCGCTGTCTGCCACGCACCTTGGCTGTTGATCGAGACCGGGATCGCCAAGGGACGGAAGATGACATCCTACAAGTCGATCAAGACCGACGTCATCAACGCCGGTGCACAATGGGAGGATGCCCAGGTCGTGGTCGATCAGGGCGTGATCACTTCGCGCAACCCGGGCGACCTCGAAGCCTTCAGCGCGAAGATCATCGAGGAGGTCAAGGAAGGCCGCCACGTCAGACGGAGCGCGGCCTAGTGTCCGTCTGGTTGGCCGTGGTGGCGGTGCAATCACAGCCGGACGAACAACGTGCCGCTATGGAATCGCGGAAGCCTTGCAACGGAGGAGCGGGGGGATGCCCGAGCTAGCCGTTTCGCGTGAAAAGATCAGTTTTTTGATCGAAAAAGCGCAGGAGTTCGACGTCAAGGAGTTGCCGGCGGACGAGGAATCCGGATCGAATCCTGCTGACGATGCCGAAGTCGACGTATTGCAGGACGATGGCTGCGATGCTGTCGCCGCCGAGATCGCGAGCTTCATCAGGGCCTTGAACGAGGACGAACAAATCGATCTCGTGGCGCTGATGTGGCTCGGACGGGGGGATGGTACGATCGACGAGTGGGAGGATCTGCGTAGTAGGGCGGCGGAACGGCGTAACGGATACCGCAACCCGCGTCGGGAGACCGTGCGTTACCTGCTCGGCGAGCCGCTGTTGGGGGATTTCCTGGCTGAGGGCCTCGACAGGTTCGGAATATCCTGGGTCGATGAGGTGCCCACGCCCTGACCCGCAAAATCGGCAGCCGAAATGGGCTATGAACGGGACGATACGTCGGCTTCGGTAGGCCGATGGCTTCGATGTTGACGAGCGTCAAGGTTCGGTCGTCGTGCGCTGGTAGATTCGCTAGAGACATCCTGAAGGTGAGGCCGGACCTGTGCCTACCGACGGGGGTTACGGGTAAGAGGAGATCGTCCACGTTGCCTGACTATCCGAAGCCGCCTTACCGGAATCAGAAGCAGCCCGTAGCCGGTTGGACCGCCAAAATGGACCCTCGGCCGGACCATCGCGGTCAAGGATAGTTCCGCGTTTGTGGCATCATCGCTTCGGATAGAAAGTCTGCGGAGAAGCTGGGGGAGAACGTCCATATGGTTCGGGCTGAGCGGGTCCCTGTCTATTCGGTCGCACAAGGGGCTGCGTTGAGAGCGAACCCGCTCAGCGGTCCTCATAAGTCTAACGGCAGACGATTGGGTGCTGCTCCCGGCTCAGGGCATAGAGGCGTTTGATGTCATCAACACCAAAGTCAGCGTTCGTGACAAACTCCCAGCCCTATCAGAAACCGCAACCCTGCGCCTTTGTCATCTTCGGTGTGACCGGAGACCTGACCCATCGGCTGGTGATCCCTTCGCTTTACAATCTCGCGGTAGCCGAACTGTTGCCGGAAAGATTCTGCGTTGTTGGCGTCGCGCGTCGCGTCATGTCGAACGAAGCACTGCGCGAGAGCTTGATGAAGGGCCTGCATCAGTTCGCAACCCGCCCCGTGGAAGACAAGGTCGCGAACCGCCTTCTGGAATGTATCACATCAGTCGACGCTCATCCTGGCGATAGCCCTTCTTTCGACCGTCTCAAGGAGCGGCTTGAAGGCCTCGAAGCCACGCGCGGCATCGGGGGCAATCAGCTGTTTTATCTGGCGACACCGCCTGACGCCTTTGCGCCGATCGTGCGCCAGCTCGGCCGTCTCGGCTTGTTGAAGGAGGGTCACGGCGCGTGGCGACGGCTCGTGATCGAAAAGCCGTTTGGGACCGATCTGGCGTCGGCGCACGCGCTGAACGCGGAGTTGTTGAACATTCTCAACGAACACCAGATCTATCGAATCGATCACTATCTGGGAAAAGAGACCGTCCAGAACATCCTGGTGCTGCGCTTTGCCAATGGCATGTTCGAGCCGATCTGGAACCGCCATCACATCGACCATGTGCAGATCGTGGTGGACGAGCAGCTCGGCGTTGGCCACCGCGGTAGTTTTTATGACACGACCGGCGCGCTACGCGATATGGTACCGAACCATCTGTTTCAGCTTTTATCGCTAATTGCGATGGAACCGCCGACACATTTCGACGCCCACAATGTGCGTTCGGAAAAAGACGAGGTGCTGGCGGCGATCCAGATCCAGAGCGAAGAGGAGGCGCTGAAAAACTCCGTGCGCGGCCAATACACCGCCGGCAAGATCGGCAACTGCGAGATTCCGGATTACCGCAAGACGCCCGATGTCAGGCCGGACAGCGCTACGGAGACTTACGTTGCGATGAAACTGAACATCGACAACTGGCGCTGGACCGGGGTCCCCTTTTACCTGCGCACCGGCAAGGCGCTCGCCAGGAAGCGCACGGAAGTGGCGATCAAATTCCGCGAAGCGCCGTTCGCGATGTTTCGGTGTACCCCTGTCGAGCAATTGGCTGAGAACTATCTTGTCATTTGCATCGAACCGACCGAAGGCATCACTTTGCAATTCAACACCAAAGTACCAGGGCCTGTGATCAGGATCGACGGCGTACAAATGAAGTTTCTTTACAAGGACTACTTCGCGGCTGACCCCGCAACTGGCTATGAGACCCTGATCTACGACTGCATGATCGGCGACAATATTCTGTTTCAACGCGCCGACGGCGTGGAAGCCGGTTGGCGTGCGGTTCAGCCTTTCCTTGATGCCTGGAGAAGAGCGGGCACCAAGGGATTGGAATTCTATCTCGCGGGCAGCGAGGGCCCTCTTGGCGCGTTCGAACTGTTGAGGCGCGATGGCCGAAGCTGGCGGAAGCTTTGCCGCGACAGGCATGTGCAAAGATGATTGCTAGCGAGGCAATGATAGCCAGTGGCCAAGGGATGCGACAGTCTCGGCTTGTTCGGCTTTTCTCAGCAGACGGTCACGTTGGCTTCCGAAGGGAAGCTGAGACGCCTCGTGCCGAGCTTCCGCTGCCATTTTCAGCAATCGTTCGCAAAGCGGCGCCTCCTGTCTGAAGCGCCGTCGTCGTACTGTGGCTTTCACTCGCTTTCCATCCATAGGCTAGCAGCTTCCACAGTCGAGGCCGCGCAATATGGGCAATCGTCAATTTTGACAAGTTAATTGATGCCGTAGCTTGTCACGGCCGATCCAAATCGACCTAAGCTCTGAAGATTTCCAGGATGACCTCCATGCCTTTTGCGCTGGTGATATTGGCGACAGCGCAACGACTGGATGTGCCATCCTGCACCATGGAAGTTCCAGAAGCATGCAACTGACCCGGATGATGACGACTTCCATGTAAAATGAGAGGCGTGCATGGCGCTCAGAATCGAAGACTATGCGATGATCGGCGACTGCAAGGCCGCCGGCATGGTCGGCCGCAACGGCTCGATCGATTGGCTGTGCTGGCCGAGATTTGATTCGGCTGCGTGCTTTGCCGCCCTGCTTGGCGACGCCGAAAATGGACGTTGGCTCATCGCACCAAAGGATGAGCCGATCGAGGCGTCGCGGCGCTACCGCTCAGGTACCTTGGTCCTCGAAACGGAATTCCGAACGAAGGATGGCAGTGCGACGCTGGTCGATCTCGTGACACCGGGCAAACGCGCCAATCTTGTGCGTATCCTTGTCGGCCGACAGGGGCGCGTGAAGTTTCGCTCGGAACTTGTGGTGCGCTTCGACTACGGTGCGACGGTGCCGTGGGTCAACCGGCTCGATGATGGCGGAATCAGCGCGATCGCCGGTCCGGAACGTCTGGTGCTGCGTACGGCGACTGCGCTTCACGGCGAGGATCTGAAGACGGTTGGCGAGCCGACGGTCGAGGCTGGCCAGGCAATCCCATTCATCCTTTCCTACAGGTCGTCGTTTCAAGGTCCTCCGCCGGCAATTGATGCCTTCGATGCGTTGAAGCGAACGGAAGCATTCTGGCGTGGGTGGAGTGATCGCTGTCCCGAGCTCCCTGGACGGAAGCGGTCAAATGTTCGCTCATTACTTTGAAGGCTCTGACCTATGCCCCGACGGGCGGGATTATCGCCGCGCCCACGACCTCTCTGCCCGAGCTTATCAGTGGAATCAGAAATTGGGACTATCGCTTTTGCTGGTTGCGTGACGCCACTTTTACCCTGCTGGCCCTGATGCACCTCGGATACTACGACGAGGCGCGTTCATGGCGAGACTGGCTCCTTCGCGCCATCGCCGGCAGGCCCTGAGCAGGTGCAGATCCTGTACGGAGTAGGGGGCGAGCGTTGGCTGCAGGAGCTGACCATTCCGTGGCTCGCCGGCTATGAAAAATCGCCGCCCGTGCGCGTCGGAAACGCTGCGTACCAGCAATTTCGGCTGGACGTTCTCGGCGAGGTCGCCGATGCCATGTTCCACGCCGCGAAGGGCGGAATAGGTCTGACCGAACGTGGCCGCGCCCTGCAGCCGTCATGCTCAACTATCTCGCAAGCGCTTGGCGAGAACCGGATCAAGGCATTTGGGAGGTGCGTGGCGAGCGGCAGCACTTCGTTCACTCGAAGGTGATGGCATGGGTCGCGTTCGATCGCGCCGCGAATGAGCTCGCCGCCGAAAGATCAATCGAAGCCTCTCGACGTTGGCGAGCGGTCGCCGACGAGGTTCACGCCGACGTGTGCGCATGCGGCTACGACCACGATCTTGAAAGTTTCGTGCAGGCTTATGGCTCAAAGCGGCTCGACGCCGGTTTACTGCTGATGCCGCTGGTGGGCTTTCTGCCTGCACTTGACCCGCGCATGAGGAACCCGGTACGGGCCATCGAAAAGAGATTGCTGGTCCGCGGCGAGTTCGTTCTGCGGTATGAACGCGCAAATCCCGGTGACGGCCTGCCGCCAGGAGAAGGAGCGTTTCTGGCGTGCAGCTTTTGGCTGGTCGACAATTACGTCCTGCAAGGCCGCCATTTGGAAGCACGCAAGCTGTTCGATCGTCTTCTCTCGCGTTGCAATGATGTCGGACTGCTCGCCGAGGAATACGATCCGTTCGCCGGCCGCATGCTCGGCAATTTTCCGCAGGCCTACAGCCATGTAGGTTTGATCTGTTGCGCCCTGAATCTCACCCAGGAGACGTCCCCTGCGGAGGATCGTGCCGACCCGCGGGAGCGTGGTGCGGACACCTAACATCGCGCGACCAACGAAATCGTTGTGGTAGATCTCGCGGGCGGGACGGGTCTGCCCTGCATGGATGAGACCGGCGGTCATGACGCTGACATCGGTCAATTTCCGGATCAATGCGCCTTTGCCTCGACTGCCGCATTTCAAAACCTATCGCGACCGCGCCGCGCGCCGTTCCGTGGAGGCCGTCTGCGTAGCTTCACCCAGGTCCTGCTCATTGGTATGCGGGGGATCAAGGGCAGCCTCGACGGCATCGTCGACGCGCTCGAGCCACACGAAGCGTATCCGGCCGCGCGCCTTTTCAGGTACGTCCTCCAGATCCTTGCGGTTGCGGGCGGGCAGCATCACTGTAGCGATTCCGGCCTGAATCGCCGCCAGCACCTTCTCCTTCACGCCGCCGATCGGCAGCACCAGGCCGCGCAGCGAGATTTCGCCGGTCATTGCCGTATCGCTGCGGACAGTGCGCTTGGTGAACAGCGACGTCATCGCCATGAACATGGCGACGCCCGCGCTCGGGCCGTCCTTCGGAATGGCGCCCGCCGGTACGTGAACGTGGATATCCGATTTTTGCAGCTCGCGCGGAGAGACGCCGAATTCGGACGCCCGCGATTTCACCAGCGTCATCGCGGCCTGTGCACTTTCCTTCATCACCTCGCCCAGTTGTCCCGTAAGGATGAGCTTGCCCTTGCCGGGCGTGCTGCTCGCCTCAACGAACAGGATATCGCCACCCACCGGCGTCCAGGCGAGCCCGGTGGCCACGCCCGGCACGCTGGTCCGCATGGCGGTCTCCGACTCGAAACGTTTCGGCCCCAGGATGGCGTGCAGGTCTGCGACCGTAACGGTGACGCAGGTGGCATCGCCTTCGGCGATTTGCATGGCGACGTACCGGCACAGTGCGCCGATCCGGCGCTCGAGGTTCCTCACGCCGGCCTCGCGGGTATAGTCGCGAATGATTGCGCGCAGAACGTCGTCGCCGATCCGGCATTGGTCTTCGCGCAGCCCCGCCGATGCGAATTGACGCTTCACTAGATAGCGCTTCGCGATCGCCAGCTTCTCGTCGTCGATGTAGCCGGGCATCTCAATGACTTCCATCCGGTCGCGTACGGGGCCCGGGATGTTGTCGACGACGTTGGCGGTACCGATGAACATGACTTTTGAGAGATCGAAGGCAACGCCGAGGTAAGTGTCGCGGAAGCTCGCGTTCTGCTCGGGGTCCAGGACCTCCAGCAACGCGGCCGCGGGATCGCCGTGAAAACCGGCGCCGAGCTTGTCCACCTCGTCCAGCATCATCACGGGGTTGCGCGTGCCGGCCTTGTGCATCGACTGCACGATGTTGCCGGGCAGGGCGCCGATATAGGTACGTCGATGTCCGCGTATCTCACTCTCGTCATGAACGCCGCCGAGGCTGAGCCGGACGAATTTGCGGCCCGTTGCATGGGCGATGCTCTGGCCAAGCGATGTCTTGCCGACGCCGGGCGGCCCAACGAAGCAGAGGATGGGACTTTTGCCGTTCGGATTCAGCTTGCGCACGGCCAGATATTCAAGGATGCGCCGCTTTACCTTTTCAAGTCCGTAATGATCCTCATCGAGTATGCGCCGGGCTTCGGCAATGTCGATGCGCTCGGGGTCCAATCTGGACCACGGCAATTCGACCAACCATTCGAGGTAGCTGCGCGTCATGCCGTATTCGGCCGCGATCTCCGGCAGGCGCTCGAGTCGCTTCAATTCGCGCCTGGCTTGCTCGTCGGCCTCCGTGGCCATGCCCGCCTTCTCGATCTTGTCGCGGAGTTCCTTCAAGTCGGCCGACTTGGGATCGTCGTCGCCGAGTTCCTTCTGGATCTGGCTGAGCTGCTCGCGAAGGATATGCTCGCGCTGCTGCGAGGACAGGGTCTGCTGCGTCTGCTCGCTGATCTCCTTGGAGAGCTGCAGCACCTGGATCCGCTTGGCGATCAGCCCGAGCAGCTTGTCGAGCAACTGCGTGACATCGAAAGTCTCGAGCAGGTCCTGCTTCTCCTGGACGGGTATATCCAGAATGCCGGCGAGGAAGTCGGCCAGCCCCGAGGGAGAGTCCAGACCCTCGATCGCCGGGCCGATCTCCGGCGGCAGGTTCGGCAACAGCTGGATCGTGTCGCGGGCGCGCGTCTTCAGGAGCCGCATCCGCGCTTCGATCTCCGGCGTGATCACCTCCGAGACGCCGATCTCCTTGATCCGAGCGACGAGAAATCGATAGCCCGTGAGAAACTCCTCGACGCGGAAGCGCCGCAAACCCCGGACAATGACGTAGTGGATTTGTTCGGACGTTACGTAGCGAAGGATCTCGGCGAGGGTGCCGACGCGCCGCAGATGCTGCGGCTCCGGCTGTTCGATCGCGGGATCGTCCTGCAGCAGCAGGCCGACCTTTCGGCCGGTGCGGACCGCTTCCTGGGCGGCTGCGATCGAGGCAGGCCGGCCGAGTGTCAATGGCAACACGATACCCGGGAAAAGCAACATATTTCGGATCGGAATGACGATCATTGCATCCGCGGGGATGTTCAGATGTGTTTGATTAGGGGCGGCGCCCGAAGTGTCGGTTGCATCGGTCATTGATCCCCCCTCTCATCAAAGGCCTCGAAAGGCTGCTTGGAAAAGCGAAGCGTGAGATTGCCGTCGGTCAGTTGGGACTGGCCAAGCCGAAGACGCATGCCGGGAAAGGCTATATGGCGCTCGAATCTGCCGTAGGGAATCTCGAGCCGATGGATGATGCTGCCGCGTGGGATGCTGCTTGGACGGCGCACGCCGACCACGGAAAGCTCGCCGGCATCAACGGACACTTTGACGGCGCCTGCATCAACGCCGGGAAACGCTATCGTGACCAGAACCTCGGACGCGGTTTCTACGATATCAACCGGCGGCTCCCAATAGACGTCGCGGACCGGCTCGACCCTCGGCTGGAAGAACTGGCGATGCAACCGTTCGGCTCGATCGATCAGCTCGCAAGATTTGGTCCACATCAGGGCTCTCGGATCGATCGCGGCCATCAGGCTCGTTCCTTGAGGCCGACGCGAAAGCTCCGCATGGCAGGCGCTTCGGCTGTCTGCTGTTCTCGATTCTCGTGAGCTTGTTAGCCTAAGGCCGCCAGGCAGATCGTCGCCTTGACGGGCGTCAATCGGATGGCAGCGGCGTTCGCAATCTAGTGCGCGATCAACAGAGGGACCGGCGAAATGCGCAGCATCCGGCTGGTGGTGCTGCCGGGCAACAAATCGCGCTCGGCGGAATGGCCGTAGCTGCCCATCACCAGGAGGTTTGCGCCAAAGCTGCGGCACTGTTCGACCATGAGGTCGGCAGTGTCGTCTTCCTCGCCGACCGCGCGATACTTGACGGCGTCGATGCCGTGATGGCGCAGGTGTTGCACCGCGTCGTTTGCCATCATCGGATCCGTTTTTGGTTCGCGCTCGCGTTCCACGACAAGCACGCCCACCTTCTCCGCCTGACGCAGATAGGGCAACGCCTCGGCCATCGCGCGCGCCGACTCGCGGCTGCCGTTCCATGCCACCAGGATGCTTTCCAGCGGCGTGAAGCCGGTCCAGTTCTCAGGAACCAGAAAGAGATGGCGTCCGCCGTCGAACAACACGTTCTCGATCAGATCCTTCGGTTCGCTCGCCTCGCTGTTTGTCCGCAGCGCCACGAACACATCCGCGGTTCGCACCACCGGCAGCGCGCTCCCGGAAATATCAAGCGGGTCTTTGATATCCAGCCGCCGTAAAACGGCGGACAGCTGCAACCGGCCGAGGCGCTCGAACAGCAGGTTTTCGGTCTGATCGGCGGACTTGCCGGCGGTTTCGGCGTGCCCCTCGGGAACGACGTTGAAGAACAGCGCTGTCACGTGGCCTTCGAACATCCGGGCGATCTGGGTGACGGCAGCCAAACGTGCATCGTCCCCCGAGCTCCCATCAAGCCGGACCATAACATCCTTGATCATGGTGACCTTCCGAGTATGAGTTCAAGCCGACACAGTGACAAGACAACCAAGCGCGGCGACGGAGGCAAGTTCGATGACCATCGTCAATTCGATCGGCGCCAATTGCCATTCCGGCGATGGAATCAGCGCTGACGATCGAAGCGCGCTCAGTGCGGGCTTGAAGCAAGCTGAAAAAAGGACCGCGCGGCTTTCGCCGGCGGTCCGAGTCTCGGGAGAAGCCCTCGGGGAGGGCAGCGACACATGGTGTCGCGCATCTTGTTTCCCAGATCGCGAAGCGTATCGCCTTGATGCGTGTCAATTCGGCGCCGGCTCGCTTTCCGCCGGAGAATCTCCTCACCGGTCACCATCGTGGGGACGCAGCCCCGACAGGCAGAAGCACTGGAAAGTTGACGACCGTCAAGGCCGGTGCGCTTAGCGGCACGCTACCATTGAACTGGTACTTCGAACCCACGAGATCAGTCACGACACAGTAAACAGACATTGGGTAGGGAATGGTACAACGTTGCAAGCATTTGGCGGGAGTTCGCGATGTTGTTCCCAGTGCCCTTGGGTGCGAAGAATGCCTGCAACTGGGCGATCCGTGGCTGCATCTGCGTGTCTGCCGAACGTGCGGTCATGTCGGTTGCTGCGATCAGTCGCCTAACCGGCACGCGACAAAGCATTTTCATTCAACCGGTCACCCTATCATCGAAGGCTATGATCCGCCCGAAGGCTGGGGCTGGTGTTATGTTGACGAAATCACGTTTGACCTGTCGGATCGACCGACGCCACGAGTAGGTCCGATCCCGAGATTTTATTAATGCCATTAACGGCGTCGAGGCAGGCGTCGTCAATCGTCGGTTGCGAAAGCCAATCTGGCAGAGGCACGGACATGGTCACGCGCACTGCCAAACGGAATTCCGATCGACGCGAAGCCGCAGAACAGCCCTGCACAAAAGTTCAAATGATAGACCTGCAACGTTAGGATCGCTTCGAGCTGCTCCTGATCGCTGGCGAGTGGCGCCATGGCCGGGCAGAAAGCAGGTTGGTTGACACGAATCCTTATACCGACGACGTCCTGCTCGAGATCAAGGAGGCCGATCGCAATGATCCTGATGCCGCGTTTGCAGGGGTGAAGGCTCAGGTGGAGTGGGCTGCCTCAGCACCGTCGGCGGGGGCGCACGTATTTCGCCGGGCGGTAGAGGTCATGGAAGCGACCTGTCCGTTTGGTAGCGAGAAGAACTCCGGCATCGGTCGGTTCAACGGCTCCTGGGCGATCGAGGCTTTCACAACCGACCAGTGGCTGACGGCGCAGCACGGGCCGCGAGGCTGACCTTGGAATGCTTCCGCCGTGCAGGGCCCGTAGTCGTGAAGGGCGCGTTGCTCGGAAGACCACGCAACAAGAAGTCCTATCCCCAGCGTCGACCCGTCCACGACCATCGGCCAGGAAGTTTGAAACGCAGCCGCGGCCGATGTCCGAGGTGCGGCAGCCCCTTCCGGCTTGCTGCCTAGCGTTATTCAACAATCCAATAGTATCTGACTTCCCAATAGTCGTAGACGTCCTGGTTGCGAGCCCGAGTTGTTTGCTCCCAGTTTTCCCCTGGTTCGATCTTCGGGGCGTTCCTGAGTTCCTCCTCGGTGATATCCACCTGGAAGCCATCGGGCTTTTCGTTGTAGGTCAGCATCGACCAGGGAATCGGATAATGATCCGCGCCGACGCCGAGGAAGCCGCCGAAACTCAAGACCGCGTAGGCGATTTCACCGGTGAGCTTGTCGATCATCAAGCGCTCGACCTTCCCGATGCGCTTGCCGCGTACGTCATAGACCGGCATTCCTTCCACGCCGTCGCTGGCGATGAGGGACGAAGGCTGGCCCTCTTGTGCCGGTGCGGGTTGCTCCCAATAGCCATAGACCTCTTCATGGCGGTCCCGGTTCGTCTGCTCCCAGCTTTCCCCTAGTTCGATTTTCGGGGCGTCCTCGAGCTGCTCCTCGGTGACGTCCACGCGGTAACCACCGAGCTTCTCGTCATAATCGAGCATCGGCCAGGGAATTGGATAGCGGTTCGCACCGATACCCAGGAATCCCCCAAAACTCAACACGGCGTAGGCGACGTAGCCGCCGGCCTTATCGATCACGAGTTGTTCGACCTTTCCGATGCGCTTGCCTTGCGCGTCGTAGACCGCGGTTCCTTCCACGCGGTCGCTTGCGATCAGGGAGGACGTAGTTTCGCGCTCTGTTGCGCGTGCGCGCTGCATTGTGGTCACCATGTTATCCTCTCCTCGATAGCCGACCCTGTGCCCGTACAATTCCTCGGCTCCGGATTGGCTAATTGTCGGGCGCGGAAGCCTTGCACTGTCTTGCAAGCAGCTACGCTGCAATCCCGCTCGTTGCATTGACAGCCGTCAACGCTGCGGTGCAGGTCGCTTGCGACCGATCATGATCGCCCGTGCATGCGACATGCATCGCGCATACCGAAGCACCAGGCGCTAAACCATGGACCGGGCCGGTCGAGCCGAACGTCGCGCAGTGCGCCCCGGCTTCGGACGCCGGCGCGATCCCGGCCGGCGGCTTGTGCAGACCGGCAATGCCCTTTTGGATTACCGTCGCCCGCCTAGCTCGTCGATGTGAACCAAAAGATCAGCCGGATCTTCGTAGACGCGAACAGCCCCGGCTTGCCTCAATTCGTCCGAACCGTAGCCGCCGCTGAGCAGCCCGACGCCCAATGCCCGGCAGCGCGTAGCTGCGAGCATATCCCAGATACTGTCGCCAACGACGATTGCCCTCTCGATCGGGGCGTCGAGCCGGGCCGCGGCAGCGAGGAACAAGTCCGGATCTGGCTTTGCGTACTTGACCTGATCGCGGGTGATGACGATGGTCTGCCGGGGGTCGACATCCAGTGCTGCAAGGTTGACCGCAGCGGTTTCCATCCGCCCGCTGGTTGCGATTGCCCAGGGTATTGTGCTCTGCGCGAACCAGGCGAGCAGCTTGCGCGCGCCAGGCAGGGGGCGGATACCGCCGGCGTATCGCTGGTAGGCCTCGGCGTGTCGCCACCGCAGCCGCTCCATTCGTTCGGGGTCAATTTCGACCTCGGTCTCGCGCAACAGCTGATGGGTAAACAGGCCCCCGCTCATGCCGATCTTGCGGTGGATGCGCCAGACAGAGAGTTCGACACCCTCGGCATCGAGCGCGGTCTTCCATGCAAGAACATGTTGATAGACACTATCGACCAGGGTGCCATCCAGGTCGAACAGAAAAGCCGGTTCGATGTGCATTTGTGAAATCTCCTTCAGCAAATCCGATACGTGCACGATCAACGACGCTCTGACGACAAACGTGTTTCGACCTCCTTGTCATGGTCAACGCAGCCTGGAACGGATACGGTTTCATTTTGTTGATTGTCCGATCGATCCGACATCTTTGCTGCGAAGGAGAGATTCGTATGCAACGGAGAGCGCTTTCGCTGCTGCGGAGCCCGCCTCACGTGTTCGTTATAGGCAACGAAGAGGCAGATTGCGCAAGCGCCGCTGGCGATGCCTATGGCCATCGCGCTGCTGAAGGCAAGCAAGGCGTCGGCACCGTCGGTCTGCCAGCGATTAACCGTTTTAATTCGACCGATGAAACGACTTTGAGAAAGCCGGCAAACGCGGCGCACCCCGCGGGCCGTGGACGGAGTAGCAGCTCAGGCGGCCCTCAGTAATCGGGCCATTCGTCGCGCTAAGGCTTGCGTTGAATCGTACGCTCGCAGGGAACTGCCGCTTGAGATCGACGATATTGTCGCGGATCATCCGACTTGATTGGCGTTGCATGATCCCAAGGCGCTTCGCCGTCCATGCACAAAACCTCTCGAGAGTTCAGCAACGCCGAATTCTGCGAACAACCAAAGTGCCGTTGGGCCTTTGGCGGCGCTCGACCACCGTGCGGCAGTGGTCCCAGGCGTAGCTGCGCCACGCCGGCTCGCGCACGATCACGTCGCGTTCGACCATCCGAGGCGGAGGGCGAACGACTTCTTCTTCCCAGACCTGAGCTGAACTGGGCCATTCGAGCAAGGTCGCCGTGATACTTGCGAGGCCAATCAAGAAAGTCCTCATGCTGTCTCTCCTTGCAAACAACGCTACCCCAGCCTGGGAAAAGAAAGCCGATGAGCGCGGGCTACGCCTTGACGGTTATCAAGGCAGCATTCGTCCGGGCAGCTAAGAACAAAAGGGCTGCCCACGCCACGTTGCGGATAGTTCGTTCCCGACCGGTAATCTCAGGCACGGTCTTCGCTCTGCCATGATTCATTCAGCGATCGTTCGAGTTGTGGATTTCTGCGCCCGCCGGCACTGGGTGATCATCATTGGCGGAACGCTGCTGATGCTCGCGGCTGCAAGCTTCGACGCCGCACGCTTCTCAATCAACACCGACATAGAGGGTTTGATTTCCCAAGACCTTCCTTGGCATCAACGTCAGATTGCCCTGTCCAGGGCTTTTCCGCAAAAGGGCATCATTGCCGTCGTGACGGCCCCGTCAGCCGAAAGCGCCGAACAGGCCACGAGCCTGCTGGCACAAGCTCTCTCGCGACAATCCGATTTTTTCCCCTTGGTGGAACAGCCCGGTAGCGGGGACTTCTTCGAACGCAATGGGCTGCTGTTCAAGCCTGCCGCCGACGTCAGGAAAACCGCGGAGGGTCTTGCGAGGATGCGGCCCGTCATTGCGGCGCTTGCTTTCGATCCGAGCCTTCGTGGCGTAGCGAAGACGCTCTCGTTCGCGGCCGCAGGCGTGAAGGGCGGCGAGATCAGGCTGGCGCAGCTGGCGTTCCCTCTGTCGCTGGCTGATCGAACGTTGAGCGACGTTTTGTCCGGCAGGCCGGCCACGTTCTCGTGGCAGGAACTGTTGCAGGGCCAGCCGCTGCCCGACAAGCAGCGGCGGCACTTTGTCGAGGTTCAGCCGACGCTGGATTTTTCAGCGCTGCAGCCCGGACTTAGGGCGGAAAAGGAGCTCCGCCGCGCGGCCGCCAATTTGCATTTGCAGGACAAATTTGGCGCCACTGTCGAGCTAACCGGTCAGGTGCCGGTGAATGACGAGCAGTTTTCGGTCGTCCGCTCGAGTGCGGTGCGCGATACGCTGATCGCGCTCCTCGGTGTCCTGATCATCCTTTGGCTCGCGCTTCGGTCCTGGAAAATTATCGCTGCGGTCTTCTTCAGCCTCATGGTCGGCCTCGCGGCAACTGCAGCTCTCGGGCTTGCCATGGTCAGCGCCTTCAATCTGATCTCGATCGCGTTCTTCGTGCTTTTCGTGGGCCTTGGCGTGGACTTCGGCATTCAATTCAGCGTGCGCTATCGGGCCGAACGGCGCGAACATTCCGATTTGTATGAAGCGCTGCGATGGGCCGCTTGCAAAGTGGGAAATCCGCTCTCGCTTGCTGCAGCGGCCACCACTGTTGGATTCTTTGCATTTTTGCCCACCAACTATCGTGGCCTTGCCGAATTGGGCCTGATTGCCGGATGCGGCATGCTGATCGCGTTCGTTTGTAGCATCACCCTGGTTCCGGCCATGCTGGGCTTGCTTCGACCGCCGGGCGAGCTTGTTCCGGTCGGCTTTCGCAGGCTTGCGCCGTTGGACGATTTCCTTCAGCGCCATCGCATCGCGGTGATCGCCGGAACGTTGATTGTCGTGCTCGCCGGCGCGCCATTGTTGTCGAGGCTGACATTCGACTTCAATCCGGTCAATCTGCAAAACCCTGACTCTCCCGCTGTAGCAACCCTTCGCGAGCTGCGGCATGATCCGGAAGCCAGCGGCAACGACGCGGAGCTGTTGACGCAATCCCTCGGAGAGGCGGACCAAAAAGCCAAACGCCTGGCTGCGCTGCCCGAAGTTTCGCAAGCTTTGACATTGAACAACCTCATTCCGGCAGATCAGGAGCAGAAGATCGCCGCCTTGAGGGAAGCGTCGCAACGACTTGGTTCGGCTCTCAATCCGCCGCGAATGCAACCTGCTCCTGGCGATCAACAGAATGTAGCCGCGATCGAAGCCGCTGCCGAAGACCTTGCCGGAGTTGCGGGCGACGCCAAGGACGCCGCGGCCGCAAGCGCGCGGCATGTCTCGGATCTGTTGAGACAGCTCGCCGCGTCCGATGCCGCAACTCGGGCCCGGGCCGAAGCCGCGTTTGTGCCGACGCTGGCGTACGATCTGGGCCTGCTTCGCAAGAGCCTCGCCCCCCAACAGATTACAATCGGGACGTTGCCGCAAAACCTCGTGCGCGATTGGTTGTCGCCCGACGAGACGGCCCTCGTCAAAGCGTTGCCGAAGGGGGATCCGAACGATACCGCCGTGCTGCGCGATTTTGCGACCGCGGTGCTTCGCGCCGAACCGTCGGCGACCGGCGAAGCGATCAGCCTCTATGAATCCGCCAGAACCGTCACTAAGGCGTTTGTTCAGGCGGGTATTCTGGCGATCGTCGCGATTACCATTCTGCTCTTCATCGCCTTGCGACGCGTGATGGATGTGCTCATGACGCTGATCCCCCTTCTGCTCGCCGGAGTCGTTACGCTCGAGGTTGCCGCGCTGGACGATCTTTCGCTCAACTTCGCCAACATCATCGCGCTTCCCTTGCTGCTCGGCGTAGGCGTCGCGTTCAAGATCTACTACGTCATGGCCTGGCGCGCCGGAAAGACCGGCCTGCTGCAATCGACATTGACCCGGGCAGTGATATTTAGCGGCATGACGACAGGCACCGCATTCGGAAGCATGTGGGCGTCGAGTTATCCCGGCATGTCGAGCATGGGCAAGCTGATGGCGCTCGCGCTGTTGTGTACGATGGCCTTCGCGGTCCTGTTCCAGCCGGTTCTGATGGGCCGGCCGAGGCAAATAAAGAAACATCCCGAACACGAGGCAGATTTTCGTCAAGCCGCGGAATAGGTTTAAGTTCCAGCCAGGAGCTCGGACGCAAGCTGGCCCTGGCGCTGGTTTGTGCAGTGTTGACCCACGCATCGGACGCCAGGAAAGCGTCGGCGCTTGAAGCGGCGGCAACAACCTCGCAGCATGACAACCGTCACCGCCGTACGTAATTCCCCCAGATCGCGGTGGTTCGCAAAGACTTATAAGCTCCGTGACAGACTTGAAACAGAAGAACAGTGAGTACGGAGCAGGCTGACCATGGCAGATGTGCTTGATCCACGATATTGGGAAGAACGAGCCGCGAAAACGAGAGACAAGGCGGAGCAGTTCGGCATGCGAGGCTCGCGCGATCGCCTGCTGAAGATCGCCGAGGAATATGACCGACTTGCCGAGCGAGCGACGGAACGGCGGCAGGCCTCTGCGTAATCCGTATCCCGCCTCATGCCGGCCTTCGAGCCGGTTCGAGAGTGAAAATCTCGCAGCCGGGATCCCGCGCGTCCTTGTCTAGGGCCGGCAATCCGGCGGATTGTGCCGGCTTTGCCAGGCCGGAAATGAATGGCAGCGATCTCGCCAGAGCGATGAACCGATCACGCCCCTTTCTGCCATTCATATTGATGACCGAAAATGGCGAGATGGACCCGTTGAAGGTAATTGAGGGATGCGAATTCTACAGAAGCCATGGATCGACAGCGAACTAAGGGAGGAAATCCCGAAGCCGCTGAGCCACACTCGCCGGGATGAAGGATTCATCGACCCGTAAATCAGGTCATGCTGCCGGGCATGAAGCAGCGGATCGTAATTCCCATGTAGCCGCGTATCGGCCATACCATGGTCCTTCCTGCCCTGTTCGGTTCGGTAATGACGGCGTCGTCCGGGACATCGATCCACTGGTTGTCGAGGCGCACGCGGTAGTGGCCGTTATGGGTTTCCCAATCGACGTCTTGGACCGCAGTGCCGTCGGCATTCGAGCAGCAGGAGCCCTTGCCGGATCGGAGCTGGTCGAACCAGCCTTTCAGCGGCGAATTGGCATAGCGGCCGTCGTCGCGGGCCTGCAGCGGTGATTTCGCCGACACCAGCGCCAGAATGCAAGCGGCCGAAATGGCAAAAGGTTGCTTCAAACGCATGTCGAGCACACCAATCCCGCCGCAAATGTTGAAGCTGCGGGCGTAATCCGGACGGTAAGGTTGGGGGCTAGCGCTGTCCTTGACAACTGGCAATCTCCGGGCCGGTGATTCATGATCACTGCCTGGTTCGCGCTGATTGAGATTGCAACTGCGTTTGCACGCGTCCGCAGTTTTGGAAACTCGTCATCTGCGGGGTCTTGTCTTTCCAAAAAATCGCCTCGAACTTCAGGATCGCGCGGTGGATGACGGTGACGATATCGAGCTCTTCGATGACGACCGTAGCGTCATCGTCGCCTTTCACGAGGTCAGTTCGCCCGTGAATCAACCAATTGGATATCTCGTTGACGCGCGTAATGTGTTGCATTTCACGAAAGCGGGGCTCGTCAATTTCGGGCAACATTGCTTCGGCAGCCGCGGCCAGCGCAATCGCGCACTCGAAATCGCCAACCCGCCAATGTGCGATGGCGGCGTGGATCTGCCGCATCGACGCGTAGTGGCAACAAGTTTTGATGTGGTGAGGGTTGCCGATTTCCCTATCCCCTATGGTGGTGCCATGCCATCACTGCGGCGGGCGCAGCTCGCCAATCATCAGCCTGGAAAGATGGGGCCAATATAGCGGATCGCCACCCGGGCAATCGACGCATATCAGTTCGAGCTTGCCCGTCTCAGCGATCATGAAGCGCACGGGTCGTCGACACACGGGACAGAGAGCCGGAGCAATGTTTCTTTGCATTGGTGATGCCTTGGCTGAACCAACATGGATGGCAACTTAGACACGGACCTCGAAGAAAGCGTTGACGGCCGTCAGTTATCTCCGACCTTCGATATGAGACGGTGCTCGGCGCGGAGCTAGGTCCGCGAGGCGCATCGATATGGACGTCGGCTTCATTGGTCTCGGCAATATGGGCAGTGCGATGGCCCGCTGTCTGCTCAAAGCGGGCCATCGTCTCACGGTCTACAATCGCACCCGCGCAAGAGCCAACCAGCTTGCGGCAGACGGCGCCGTGGCGGTCGAGCGGCCGGCCGACGTCTGCCATGGCGATGCCGTCATCACCATGCTGGCCGACGATCGCGCGGTCGAGCATGTCGTTCTGGGAGAGGGCGGCGCCCCCGCGCTCGGCGAGAACACCGCTCACATCTCGATGAGTACCATCAGCGTCGCATTATCCGAACACCTGGCGCTGGAGCATGCACGGGCCCATCGTGACTACGTTGCGGCGCCGGTCTTTGGTAGGCCGGATGCTGCCGCTGCCGGCAAGCTTTTCATTATTGCAGCCGGCGCGGGGGAAGTTATGACCCGTTGTCAGGCGCTGTTCGACGCCATGGGGCAGAAGACCTTTGCCGTCGACGAAAAGCCGTCGAAAGCCAATCTCGTCAAGCTGAGCGGTAATTTTTTGATCACGTCCGTCATCGACAGTCTGGGAGAGATTTTTGCGCTGACGCGGAAGTCGGGTATCGACCCACATCGATTCCTGGAGATCCTGACGGGTACGTTGTTTTCCGCCCCCGTCTTCAGAACATATGGCGGCCTCATCGCCGACGAGCATTACGAGCCGGCGGCCTTCAAGATGGCGCTGGGCTTGAAGGACATCCGCCTTGCTCTCGCGGCAGCCGACGCCCTGCTCGTCCCGATGCCGCTTGCGAGCCAAATCCACGACCGCATGTTGACGGTCGTAGCGCGCGGCGAGGGCGATACCGACTGGTCAGCCCTTGCCAGGCTATCGGCCAGCAATGCGGGTCTCCATTCGTAAATTGACAGCAGTCAAGGCTTGCCTTCAGGAAGCTGCTAGCGTGGCTCATTCGTTCGGATTTGATCATGCGAAGAATAATGCAAGGTATCGCCGGGGTTCTCGCGATCGTTATCGCGTCGCCTGCATTCGCTCAAAGCAGCATGCGCTACGAGTTGTTTCCCGAGCCGGATGTCAGGTCCAATACGACCTACCGGACGGCTACGGCCTACGTCGTCGACAAGAAGGAAAATCAATTCTGGGTCTGTTCGGTACGCTACAACTACCGCGACCTCGCCGCGAACAATGGTTCCTGTGTCAAGCTCGACGGGACGATAGGACGGCCTTCGCTGAACGAGAACTATGTGGCGCATGCCGTGATCGGCTCTGCGATGATCAATCCGTTCCTGCCGGTGATCTGGTTTATCGATCCCCCGAGCGGCGATGTGCAGTTTTGCGATATCCGTCACGCCGGGCTATGCGTGAAAGTCAGTCTGCCGTGAACGACAAGGGAGTCACATCATGACCGTGACGGAGGCCACCCGCACCATCGTACTTCCTTCAGGTGAACTTATTCCAACGCTCGGCCAAGGGACCTGGCATATGGCCGAGAATCCGTTGAACCGGACCAACGAGATCAACGCGTTGCGCCTCGGCATCGATCTCGGCATGAGCCTGATCGATACGGCCGAGATGTATGCCGACGGCGGGGCCGAGCGGCTCGTCGGCGAGGCGATCAAGGGACGGCGCGCCGAGATTTTTCTGGTAAGCAAGGTCCTACCCCAGAACGCCACCCGGCACGGAACGACTGCGGCTTGCAACCGAAGTCTGGCTCGGCTTGGAGTGAATGAGATCGATCTCTATCTGCTGCATTGGCGGGGGCTGATTCCGCTGGAAGAGACCATCGATGCCTTCGAGGGTCTGGTGGGTGCAGGCAAGATCCGACACTGGGGCGTCAGCAATTTCGATGTCGACGACATGCAGCAGCTCGTCGACCTGCCCGATGGTGCGAACGTTGCGGTCAACCAGGTGCTCTACAATCTCGAGCATCGCGGCATCGAGTTCGACCTATTGCCATGGTGCCAGCGCAGCGGCGTGCCCATTATGGCCTATTCACCGGTCGAGCAGGGCCTTGTGTTGCGTCACGTCACACTCAAGACAATTGCGTCGCGGCTCGGCGCGACACCGGCACAAGTGGCCTTGGCCTGGGTGCTGCGCCAGGACGGCGTGTGCGCCATACCGCAGTCGGGCAGGCCGGAGCACGTTCGCGAGAACCGTGGCGCGCTCGACGTCCGTCTGACGCCGCAGGATCTGGCCGATCTCGACGACACGTTTCCGCCACCCGACCGCAAGCAACCTTTGGCCGCGCATTGAGGTCGATCCCGGAGCCATCCGCTCATGAGCGAAGAAGCCCCCCACATCGTTTGTCCACATTGCACGAGCATCAACCGTGTTCCTGCCGGCAAGGATGCTCGTCAGGCGAAATGCGGCCAATGCCACCAGCGGCTGTTTACAGGACATCCGACACCGGTTTCCGCCCACAGCTTCGCCACTCATATCCAGCGCAACGACATTCCGGTCGTGGTCGATTTCTGGGCGGAGTGGTGCGGGCCGTGCAAGGTGATGGCACCGGTTTTCGAGCGCGTCGCCGGCGAGTTCGAACCCAAGCTTCGTTTCCTGAAGGTTGACACCGAGGCGGAAGCGGAGCTGTCGGCCCGTTACAACATACGAAGCATTCCGACCCTGTTGCTGTTCCATAGAGGAAATGTCATCGCGCAACGTGCGGGCGCCGTCAGTGCCGAAGCATTGCGCCAATGGTTGCGCCAGCATGCGCCTTCAGCCGCACCTGCAGCCTCATGAGTACACCATCACCGTCTTGATGTTGACGAACTCCTTGATGCCATAGGACGACAATTCACGCCCATAGCCGCTTTCCTTGATGCCGCCAAAGGGCACCCTCGGATCGGAACGAACGTTGTCATTGACAAAGACCATTCCCGATTCGATCTCGCCCTCGGCGATCCTTTCTCCGCGTGCAAGGTCGCGGGTGATAACGGCGCCTCCAAGTCCGAATGGGGTGTCGTTCGCGACCGCAATCGCCTCGGCCTCGCTCTGGGCGGGGATGATTGCCGCAACCGGGCCGAACAATTCCTCCTCATAGGCCGGCATGCCTTTCCCTACGTCGGTGAGAACTGTCGGCGGATAGTAGGCCCCCGGATGATTGGGCACCTTGCCGCCGAGCAGGAGGCGCGCCCCCTTTCCGACACTTGCGACGACCTGCCGGTGCAAGGAGTCGCGCAGATCGTGCCGCGCCAGCGGGCCTATCTCAGTCCCACGCTCGAACGGGTCTCCGATTTTGGTCTGGCTCATCAGCTCGACAAAGCGTTTCTCGAAAGCCGGCCTGACCTTTTCGACTACAATAAATCGTTTAGCGGCAATGCAGCTCTGGCCCGAATTCACCAGGCGGCCTCTGGCGCAGATGGCAGCCGCGGAGTCGGGATCGGCATCTTCAAGGACCAGATAAGGGTCGCTGCCGCCGAGCTCGAGCACCGTCTTCTTGAGCATGGCGCCGGCCTTGCTTGCGACTGCGCGTCCGGCGGCGCCGCTGCCCGTCAGGGTCACCGCGCGCACGAGCGGATGCTCGATCAGGGCGTCAACCTGCTTGTTGCCAATCATCAATGTGCGGAACAGATTTTCGGGAAAGCCGGCGTCGTGAAAGATCTGCTCGATCGCGAGCGCGCAACCCGGCACGTTCGAGGCGTGCTTGAGCAATGCTGCATTGCCGGCCATCAGGCTCGGCGCTGCAAAGCGAAAAACCTGCCAGAAAGGAAAATTCCAGGGCATGACCGCCAACACCACCCCGAGAGGGTTGAAGGCGACGAAAGTCTTGCGTGCTTCCGTCAATACCGGCTGACGTGTCAGGAAATTCTCCGCATTGTCGGCAAAGTACTCGCAAGTCTTGGCGCATTTCTCGGCCTCTGCAACACCCTCGTGGAACGGCTTTCCCATCTCCTCCGCCATCAGCTTTGCATATTCGCGCGCGTTCTTGTTGAGGATACCGGCAGCGTTGCGCATCAGCGAAGCGCGGTGGTCGAAGCCGGTTCGGCGCCAGGCGAGGTAATCCCGGTGAACCCTGCCGACGACGTCCTGGGCTTGCTCGGTCGGCCATTCCTCATACGTTGCAAACGGTTCACCAGTGGTAGGGCTGATGGATTGAAATGTCATGGCGGATGATCCTCGCATCGCGCGCTCGGCCGGGTGGCCTCCCTGCGTCCGTCACCGTGAGCATGTGAGGTCTGACGGACCATGACGGCCCTCAGTTTGCCCCGTTGCGCACGGCGATTATCGCCAACTGTGGTCCACGCACGGCTTGGGTTGTTCGCCGCGGTCCTGGGCCAGCGACGGATAATCGGTATAGCCCCTCTCACCTCCGCCGTAGTAAGTGCCGGGATCGTCGGCGTTGAGTGCCGCGCCCAGACGCAGGCGCTCCGGAAGGTCGGGATTGGCAAGGAATTTCCGGCCGTACGCGATCAGATCGGCCCATCCCTCGTGCAGCCATCGCGCTCCGCTCTCGGCATCGAAGCCGCCGGCCACGATCAGCGTTCCCCTGAACTTGCTGCGGATCAGCTTGGCCATGCCGAGCGCGCGTGAATCGGGCTCCTTTCCGATCTGCATCTGCTCAAGTGCGGGGTTGACCATATGCAGATAGGCCAAGTCGTATTCGCCCAGTCGTTCGGCCACATAGCCAAAGGTTGCTTGCGGGTTATCGTCGTGGATGTCGTTCATTTTTCCCATCGGAGATATGCGCACGCCGATGCGATCCGGTCCCCACACCGGCATCAGGGCCTCGACGATTTCGAACAGCAGGCGGGTGCGTTTCTCCACCACCCCGCCATAGGCATCGGTGCGACGATTGGTGCCGCTCTCCATAAACTGATCGAGCAGATAGCCATTCGCCGCATGGATCTCCACGCCGTCGAAATCTGCCGCCACCGCATTTCTGCGGCACGCACATATTGCGCCACCACGTAGGGCATCTCCTCGATATCAAGGGCGCGGGGGCGTACAAAGGGAGCCAGCGTGCCTTCGCCGCGCTCATTTTCGATGAAGGCCTTTCCAGCGGGGATGATCGCCGATGGAGCGACGGGCAGCATGTTATCGGGCTGCAGCGCCGGATGTGAGATCCGGCCGACGTGCCAGAGTTGGCAGAACATAAATCCTGCTGCCTGATGCACCGCGTTGGTGATGCGTCGCCACGCCTCGACTTGCTCGCGGCTGTGAATGCCAGGCGTCCAGGCGTAGCCCTGACCCTGCATGGATATTTGCGTCGCCTCGCTGATGATCAGCGCGGCCGAGGCGCGCTGTGCATAGTAGCAGGCCGCGAGCGACCCGGGGACGTTGCCAGGCTGACGGGCGCGCGAGCGCGTAAGCGGGGCCATGACCACGCGATGGGGCAGATTGAATGGACCAAGGCGGTAGGGTTGGAATAGCGCTCCGGTATCCGTCTCCCGTCTCGCTTGTTGCGTTGGCGTCGCTGTTGCCACGTCATCCATCGGCTTGCTCCTGCAATGGCAAATCTCGTTTGATGCTACCCACGCCGAGGCCCGTTCCTCACTGATGATCGTCAACCAAGCGGGTGAAAGCCGATTTCATGGACCGCAAAACTATTGCGTCGCCTTAGGCGCCCGTAACGGCGAGCACGGCTTCCTTGACCTTGGCGAGAGCAAAGTGCCCGACCTGCTCCAAATCGACGTGAGGCAGGTTGGGCATCTCGTCGGCAACCACCACGGCGTCCACGATCGCCGGTCCTTCAATAGCGAACGCTTCGGCCAGCGCCGACATCAGTTCCACGGGGTTTCTGGCAACGAAGCCGTGAGCGCCGCAGGCGTGCGCCAGCGCTGCAAAGTCGGGATTGGGAAATTCGATCGCCCGGCGGAACGGTACGACACCAACGCTCTCGGCCTCCAGCGTGATCAGACCGAGCGATGAATTGTTATAGACGACGACCTTGACCGGCAGCTTGTGCTGAACGGCTGTCAGGAATTCACCCATCAGCATGTTGAAGCCGCCATCGCCGGTCAGCGCGATCACCTGACGCGATCGATCCAGCGCCTGCACGCCGTTGGCCTGTCCAAGCGCTGTCCCGACGGCCGCATTGTTGAAGGAGGCGATAATCCGCTGCGTGCCGGTCTGGCGGATCCAGTTGGCCGACCACAGCGTATTCAACCCGGTGTCGAGAACGAAGATCGCATCGGGGCGGGCGAGATCGCCGGCTGCGCGCGCAACCGCCTGTGGATGAAGCTTGTCCTTGTTGCGTCGCGGGTCAGCCTGCTTGTCGAGCATCTCGTCCCATTTCCGCCGCTCTCGCGTAACCAGGTCCCAGAACAGGCCATCAGTTTTTGGGGCGACCTTGCCGAGCAGCAGCGCCAGCGTCGGCCGCGCCGAACCGGTGACGCCAAGCATCGTCGGCGCGCGCCGGCCCAACACCTGCGGTCGCTCGTCGATCTGGATCACCTTTTCCTTGTAGGGCAGAAAATTAGAATACGGATAGTCGGTGCCGACCATCAGCAAGAGCTCGCAATCCTGAACAGCTTCGTAGACCGGCTTGGTCCCGATCATGCCGAGCCCGCCGACCCAGCGGGGGTCGTCATAGGCCATCAACTCCTTGCCGCGAAACGAATGGACCAGCGGCGCCCTGAGGCGGTCCGAGAGCTTGCGCAGCTCTTCGATCGCACCGCGACAGCCGGCGCCGCACATGATTACGACGCGGTCGGCGGCATCGATCCGGCGCGCCATCTCGGCAATGTCCGGCTCGCTCGCCGCAAATTCCGGGCGTGGTTTGAGGGTCGCGATGCTCGATATGCTGCCCTCCGCTTTCATGGCCAGCACATCCTGCGGCAACGTTAGATGGGCGACGCCAGGCCCAGCATAGGCCGCGGCGATAGCCTGATGGATCACCGCAGCGGCCTGCGCCGCCGAGGCGATGGTTTCGGTGTAAAGCGAAACGTCACGGAACAAGAGATCGGGCTCGGTGGTCTGGATATAGTCGGTGCCATGCAACTTGCGCGGCATATCGCCTGAGAGCGCCAGTACCGGCGCATGATCGCGGCAGGCTTCATAGAGTCCGGCGACGAGATGGTTGCTCCCCGGACCCGTCGTGCCCGCACATACCGCGAGTTGTCCGGTCAGCTTGGCTTGCCCAGCGGCCGCCAGCGCGGCACCCTCTTCGTGCCTGACGCCGATCCACTCGATCCTGCTGCGACGCACGGAGTCGGCGAGCGGATTGAGCGAGTCTCCGATCAAGCCGAAGATATGCTTGACGCCGATCCGTTCGAGCGTGCCAACCAGAACGTCCGCAACTGTCTTTGACATCTTGCGCTCCCTTATCGGCAGCTCGCTTTTTCAGAGAATTGGATAGGCAGTTGGTGCCGCGATCAGGGTGTGCGCGCCTTGATGGGCGTCAACGTTGCGGGCGGGGCTAGCCTATAAAGCGGGTGCATCAGGACAATTGGTCTGGCCACGATGCAGCCTAATGACACGATCACCCTTGCTGAGGCTTACGATGCGATGCGGATTTTCGTGGAGGCCGTCTGGCGCCGCCTGGAGAGGCCTCAGGAGGAGATCGCATTCCTGCTCGCCGGTTTGAAGTGGGTCGACGGAGCTCCAGTCGATCAGGCGATGTGGCAGGACTGGCTGGCGGCGGCGCAGAGCGTGAAGGAGGAAACAGTCGAGCCACCGTAGCCTATCCGGCGCGGTCACCATCATGGTTGGCCGCGGCGTCGCGTTGGGACCTGCCAAATTGCAGGCGGATCCGGGTCTCCGTGAGGCCTTCGCTGGTGATCCCGTAGAAGACGGGCAACGCCAGAAAGATAACGAGGGCGAGCTTCGGCGTCGACAAGCCTGCCACCCCCGCCACTGTGTAGGAGACGACGCCCAGCATGGCGCGGAACCGCTCCTTTGGAAAGAAATCAGGACTGACCTGGTCCTCGACCAACCAGGGATGAATAGCCAGGACGTGAAACAGGATGAACCACGCCAGGCACATGCTGCCGGCAACAGCGGCATAAAGCACAACGGCAATCCTGGCGTCAAAATCATTACCGGTCTGAATGGAGGACGAAAGGATTGCGGTCGGGAACGGAATGAGTCCGGACGTCAGCAGCAGAAATAGATTGGCGAGATGCAGACCGCGGTCGCAATAGCGCACGCGGGCAAACACCGCGCGATGATTGAGCCAGATCACTCCCGTGTAAGAGAATGACGCAAGGAAGGCGATGTAGCTGGCCCATTGCTCGATCAGTTTATTCAGGAGCTGCCCCGGCAGATGTTCGGGCCGGATGATTTCGGCGACCAGCAGCGTGATGGTAATGGCAAGCACGCTGTCGCTGAAAGTTTCCAATCGATCGGTGTCCGACAGCCGTACCTGTGGCCATTGGGACTCTTCCACGGCTGCCACTGGGTGGCGAATATCGCTCAATGTATTTGCTTTTTTCACGAAGAGTGCTCGCGTGACACCAAAGCGCCAGGCAGCATGGGGTCTATTCCGGGCATTTCAATTGATACCCATCAAGGTACAGCAGCCATGACGATGTGAAGATGCAGCATCTACAATCGACCGGACGGGGTCTATCGTCTTCAGGGAGGGCTCACATCATGCTCACCACGGTCTTTCGTCTCTACGATGGCTATTCCGATGCCAACCGCGTCGTCCTGCTGCTGGAGGCTTCGGGCGTCGCGCTCTCGGACACCAGCCTGATTTCCAACAATTGCGATACCTGGTACCGCGGCCCTGCAGCGTCCAATGTGGTAGCCTTGCGCAAGCAGCAGGAAAACAGCAATGCGCACCGTGAGATCGAGGATGCAGCGATCGGCGCGGCCGCTGTGCCCGCCGCAAGTTTCGTCACCCTGCTTGCCGTTCCCGGGGTCGGACCTGTCGTTGGGGTGGGTTGGCTCGCAACCATATTGGGCAGCATGGCGGCCGATGGCGCGGCAGGCGGCCTTCTGGGCGCGCTGACAAATGCGGCAATCGACGATGAAGATGCCCAGGTTCTTGTCGAGGGCGTCCGCCGCGGTGGAACGCTGGTCACCACCAGGGTGCCGCAAGACGATGTGCCGCGCATCGAAGCATTGATGGTCCGCAACGCGGTGAATCTTCGAGAGCGGAGCCAAATTTATCGCAAGGCCGGGTGGCTCGGCTTCGACCCCAATGCGCGGCCCTACACCGCCCACCAGGTCCGTTGCGAACGCGCTCTGCACGCCCGCTGAGCAGACTGTCGGGCGAGATGATCGAGACGACGCGCGTGGTTGCGGCCGCGGCATCGGAACGAACTTACAGGATCAAGCTATGAGTTATGCCCCCAATGATCCCCGACTACCGTTCGGAACGGCGCCGGAAACCCGTGTGGAAGCCGGCCTCCGTCAGCACATGCAGAGCGTCTACGGCTACATGACGGGCGGGCTGATATTGACCGGCCTCGTCGCCTATGCCGCCGCCCTTTCCGGTTTCTATGAGGCCATCGCCGGCACGCCACTGCTCTGGATCGTCATGCTGGCGCCGCTCGGCTTTGTGCTGATCTTGAGCTTCGGATCGAGCGCATCAGGGTCGGTACCGCGATCCTGCTGTTCTGGATCTACGCCGCCGTCATGGGGCTGTCGCTGGGCGGCATCTTCCTGGTCTTCACCGGATCTTCGATTGCCCGCGTCTTCTTCATTACCGCTGCAACTTATGGTGCAATGAGTCTCTACGGGTTCACGACCGGTGCCGATCTCTCGAGGTTCGGGTCCTTTCTGTTCATGGGCCTGATCGGCATTGTGATCGCTTCGCTGGTGAACATCTTCATCAGATCGGATGCCGTCCAGTTCGTGATCTCGATCGTCGGCGTAATACTGTTTGTGGGACTGACCGCCTACGATACGCAGCGCATCAAGGCCACGTATCTGGAATCGGACACGGAGGAGTTGGCCGGCAAGAAGGCCGTGATGGGGGCGTTGGCGCTTTACCTCGACTTCGTCAATCTCTTCATGATGCTGCTGCAATTGTTCGGCCAGCGCCGCCAGAACTGATATGGCGCGCATTCTCGTCGTGCTCGGTCTTGTCCTTCTGGTCGCAGGGCTGCTGTGGCCTTATCTCGGCCAGATCGGACTGGGACGGTTGCCGGGCGACATCATTGTCGAGCGCAAAAATATGACGCTCTATTTTCCGCTGATGACATGCCTGCTCGTGAGCGTCCCGCTCAGCCTGGTGCTGTGGGTCGTCAACCTCTGACCGGCCAATGTCGCTGCGCTCCGACGTTTATCGGCCGATCGAATAGTCGAGGTGTTCGTTGACGGACGCCAATGCCGAGTCGCAGCGGGTTGCTAGGCTTGTGCTGCGACGTGTTGTGCGTCCAACGCTGGCGCGATCCATCGCGGCAAGCAAGTGGAGATTTGCGATGACGAAAAGCCTGATCACGATGGCCGTGGCCGCCGCAGTTGCGACGGGCGCCGCCATTTACCGACCGCGGCGCAAGCGCGGTGGTATCGCGACTTCCCTGTCGCTCCCGTTGTCGGCGGCTTGGCGGCAGGGGCTTTGATCGGCGCTGCATTCGCGGCGCCGCATTACTATTACAGCTACGAGCCAGTCTACTACGGACCGCGGTGCGTCTTCCGACATGAGCGCTTCTGGGATGGATGGGGCTGGCACGTTCGGCGCGTCGAGGATTGCTATTGAAGCCGGAACACGTTTTGCCTCTCCTGCAGGAAACTTTTGATGATCAGGGATATCGTCGTCAATCTGGAGCACGATGTTTCGCGAGACGGGGCCCGCGATTTCGCAATCGGGGTTGCTGAAGCGTTCGACGCCCATGTTGCAGGCGTGGCCTTTGCCTATGCGCCGGATTTTCCAGGCTATGTGATGCTCGAAATTCCACCCAATATCGTCGCAGAGATGGTGGAGGAGAGTAAGCGTGCCGCGGAGGCAGCGATCAAGCGATTTGACGAGGCCGCAAGACGCAGCCTGTTGTCGGCCGAACATCGACTGGTCAAAACCATCGGGTTCGAGGCGCCCACGCTGTTTGCGGCGCTCGCCCGGCGCTTCGATCTCGGCGTGTTCCTTCAGTCGAATCCAGAGGCGAGAGCCAATGATGACATGATCGAAAGCTCGCTCTTCGAGTCGGGACGCCCGGTCATCGTCGTGCCCTACATCCATAAGGGCGGATTGAAGCTCGATCGCGTCGTATGCTGCTGGGACGGCGGCCGGGCGGCGGCGCGGGCGATCAACGACGCGCTGCCGCTGCTGGCCAAGGCGGACAAAGTCGATCTGCTGATCGTCGAGAATGACAAGACGAAGAATGAAACGACCGAGATTCGCGGAGTCGAAATGGCGAGCCACCTGGCGCGCCATGACGTCAAGGTCGAGATCGAGATCATCCCGGCGCCGGATATCGACGTAGCTGACGCGATCCTGTCTCACGTCGCCGATGAATCCGGAACCTTGATTGTCATGGGTGGCTACGGTCATGCCAAGCTGCGCGAGATCATTCTCGGTGGAGTCACCCGCGCCATGCTGAAGTCGATGACGGTTCCGGTCTTCATGTCGCACTGAATGGTCCGCCAACGGTCCGCCGCCTCGGAGGTTTCATGCAGACCGGTCTATATGCGTTTGCGGCCGCGGCGGCTTTCCTCGGCGCGGCAATCTATATTGGATTCGTCGAGCAACCGGCGCGACTCAGGCTTGGTGCCGGCGCGATGGTCGGCGAATGGAGGATGAGCGATCACCGCGGCACGATCCTGCTGACTGCTCTTTCCCTGGTTTCGGCGGTTCTCGCCTTTGTCCAGTATCGAGTCAGCGGTGACGTGCGCTGGATCATTGGCGGCGTCGTTATCCTGTCAAGCTGGCCCTATGAGTACTACGTCCTAGTCCCGGTGAGCATCTGGCTCTGCACCGTTCCGCCCGAGAAAGGATCTGCGCCGGCGCGCGAGTTGATGGAGGACTGGGGTTTGCTGGAGTGGGGCTACGCCCTGATCGGGTTGGCAGCGTGCAGCGCATTTGCATGGGCGCTGGTGGAGCGGATTTGACGTCCGCTACCCTGCGGGTTGGGACCACAGAGCCGTTGCCGCGATTGACGGTCGTCAACGTCATTCCGCGGCGATGCCGCGAATATTCTGTTGACGTTCACCGGCGGCCCTTTGAGGACCCATGCTTCACATCGATATTCCGACCGTGGCAGAGTTCAGGGACCTTGCGCAACTGAGGGCCGGGTTCTGCATTTCCTTATACATGCCGACCTCCCGCCTCGGCGAGAAGGCCGAAGCCAATCGAACGCTGTTCAAGGATCTGGTAAAGGACGCGCTCGCGCAGTTGAGGGACGCGGGCACCGACAAGCGTGTGATCGAGGCGTTCGAACGGCGCTTCGACGAGCTTGGTGGAGGCGAACATGATCCGGATCAGGACAAGGTGCGGCGGCGCCAGCGGGCGAAGCCGGACGAGAGGGTCGCGTTTTGGCACCATCAGGGCAACGGGTTGGCGGTGCTTGCGGTCCCCGAAATACTCCGCACATTCCGTTTGGCGGAAACGCCGAAACCGCTGGCCGAGGTCGCGGATCGTTTCCATTTGACACCGCTGTTGCGGGCGATGACCTCGCGGCACGATGCCTTCGTGCTTGCGCTGGCCGAAGAAAGCGTCCGGCTGGTTCACGTTTTTGCCAACTTCCCGCCGTTGCCTGTATCGGTTCCGGAGTTGCCGAAGAATGCGGAGGGAGCGACTCACCGCCCGTCATTCCATGTCCGCGCGCCGCGCGGTCACCTGCAAAACCTCGAAGGCGAGAAAGTGCTCCTGCACCAGTACGTGGAGAAGGTGGACCGCGCTGTCCATGACGCGTTACGCGGACATACGGCGCCGCTCATCCTCGCGGCCGTCGAGCCGCTGTCTTCCATGTTCCGTGCGGTCTGCGATTACCCGGAGCTTGCTGAGGAAGTCATGGCGGGAAATCCTGATCGATTTACCGACGCTGAGCTGGAGGATCGGGCGATTCCGATCCTCGATCGTCTCACTGCACGGGAGCTCAGGGATTTGATCGCACGGTACGAGGAGCTAAAGCCGCGTCGCGCCACCACGGATGTCTCTTATGCAGCCCATGCGGCGACCGCGGGTGCGATCGACCAGCTGCTTGTCGACCTCGACGCCGTCGTGCCCGGGCTCGTCAGCGAGATCGACGGCAGTGTGACCTATGCGGCTTCCGATGATGCGGAAGTTTACAGCGTCGTCGACGAAGTGGCGCGGCGAGCGCTGTGCACCGGAGCAAGGGTGTTGGCCGCATCGCGAGAACAATTGCCGGAGCGCGCGCCACTGACGGCAATCCTTCGCTATCAATTCCGTTGACTGTCGGCCGATCGGTCTTCGGCTCGCTGTTCGGGCAACACGACCGGTGGTTCGTCATATCCCTTGCGGCTGCTGTAGAAGATCAGCGCCATTAACCCGATGCCCACGATCAGCGAGAAGATCACGCCAAAGGCCATCGCGAAATAGCCTGCGGCCGGGACATCCACGTTATCGACCGTCAAGCCCCGATAGGCGATGAACCCGGAGGCCCCGAGCAGCAGCAACAATACCGCGATAACGATCCATCCGCCGGCGGTCCTCAGAATTGAGATCGAACGTTTCATCTGAAGAATTATCCCACGCTATGATTGATTTGGCGATGTCAGCCACCGCCTCGGCTGAATGCCGATGCGTCCACCGCGCGAATATCCTTGAGAAGAGAACGGAGACCATGCAGTTGGTCAAGCAAGTGCAGGACGATGGCGATACCCTCGTCGTTCACCCCAAACTCCACCTCGAGATCCTGGATCAATAGAGCCCGTGCGAGGTCGGCTTCCGAGAAGTCGAACCCGGTTCTCACGGTCGCCGGCAACAGCCATTCAGCTTCGATCCAGGCGTTCACCCGCTGCGGATCGAGATGCGATCGCTCAATCAACTGCAGCATTTCCATGTTCTACACTCCCATCGATTGCCGCGGGCTGTGCTCGTCCGGCTGCCACTGGACGACGAAACGTTCGAGCTCCGGATCGGGTTTCCTGGGCAGCATGATCTTGAGCGTCACGTACTCGTCGCCCTTGCTGCCATCGGGATGAGGAACCCCGCGTCCCCTGAGCCGCAGCACGCGGCCAGTGTTCGACCATTTCGGCACCGTCGCCGTCACCGTGCCGCCGGGGGTCGGCACTGTGACCTTCGCGCCGAGTACGGCTTCCTTTATCGAAATCGGCAAGTCCAGATAGATGTCATCGCCCTTGCGGGTGAAGTAGGGATGCGGCAGCACGCTGACCTCGATCAGCGCATCGCCCCGCGGGCCTGCGCCTGCGGCCGGTCGACCCTTGCCCTTCAGCCGCAGGGTTTGTCCGTCCCTCGTTCCCGGCGGAATGTTGACATCCAGATTGCTGCCGTCAGGCAGGGTCAGCGATTGTCTTCCTCCGTTGATGGCATCGAGGAAGGAGAGTTCGAGGTGATAGCGGACATCCTGACCCCGCCTGCCGGTACGAGCGGAGCGTCCGAAGATTTCCGACAGGATATCGTCGCTGCTGGCGAAGTCGCCGAAATCGGCGAAGCCTGAAGACGTGGTATAGCCCGACCAGCCGCCCTGATCGGCGAAGTCTCGGTAATACCGCTGACGGGGCCTTTCGGTGCCGGACCCGTCGATCTCGCCGCGATCGAACTTCGCGCGCTTTTCGGGGTCGCTCAGGAGATCATAGGCCGCGGTAATTTCCTTGAATTTCTCCTCCGCGCTCGCGTTGCCGGGATTGAGATCGGGGTGATGTTTTTTGGCAAGACGTCGATAGGCCTTCTGAATGTCGGCCTGGATCGCATCCTTTTTTACGCCCAGCGTCGCGTAAGGATCTCCGGCCAAGGTCCGCTCCTGTTTCCATGAGCACAGCCGCAAGGCCGCACAAAAAGTAATGTCATGGTTCCTGCGGTAGTGACGGCTGAGATTTTGCGACCGCCACGCGCGCCGGCCGCAGCAGACGGTCATGCAGCATGTAACCGTCCTCCAGAACCTCAACGACGCTGCGGGGTGGTTTGCCGGTTACGTCCACCTCCATCACGGCCTCGTGCTTCGCCGGATCGAATGGCGCATTGAGCGCATTGATCGGCTCGACACCGAATCGCTTGAGGATTTTTGCGAGCAACCGGTCGGTTGCTACCACCCCGCCGACCAGGCCGTCTCTCTCGGCCTTGTCCTGGGCCGGGCTCGCCTCAATGGCTCGGCGCAGATTGTCGACAACTTCCAATAGCTCGCGGGCGAAATTCGTGATTGCATATCGCTGCGCGTCCTCGGCGCGCAGATCGCGCTGGCGGCGCGCATTTTCGGCGTCCGCAAGCGCGCGCAACAGCCGCTCTCGCAATGAGGCGTTTTCTGCCGCCAAATCTTCGGCTGCCAAGTCGCCTTTCCGATTGTTTTTTGCGGCTTCGTTCACCTGGTCCGGTTCGTTGCCACGGACAGCCTCATTCGTGTCGGTTTGGTCAACGGCTTTGGACTGTGCGGCCATCTTTCGCTCCCTGTTCGAGGGACCTCAGTGCGGTGCGGCCTGCCTCATGAGGCTCTGCGGTCGCGGGGGTCGACTTCCTCAAACTCGGCGTCGACGACGTCGTCGCTGCCGGAAGAGGCGCTCGCTTGCGAGCCCTGACCACCGGACGCGCCCTGCGAAGCCGCCCGGTTGAGCGCGTCGCCGATCTTGGTAGCCGCCTGTTGCAACCGCTGCGTTGCCTGTTGGATCGACTGCACATTGTCGGCATTCAGGCTTTGCCTCGCGTCGGCGATCGCCTGCTCGACCTGCTGCTTGACGTCGGCGGGAATCTTGCCCTCCGCGTCCTTCAGCGCCTTCTCGGTGCTGTAGATCGCCGCATCGGACTGGTTGCGCGCTTCGACGAGCTCCTTGCGACGCTTGTCCTCCTCGGCATGGGCCTCGGCCTCCTTGACCATTTTCTGGATGTCGGCCTCGCTTAAGCCGCCAGACGCCTGGATCCGGATGCTCTGCTCCTTGCCGCTGGCTTTGTCCTTGGCCGAGACGTTGACGATGCCGTTGGCGTCGATGTCGAACGTGACCTCGATTTGCGGTACACCGCGCGGTGCGGGAGGAATGCCGACCAGATCAAATTGCCCCAACAGCTTGTTGTCTGCCGCCATCTCGCGCTCGCCCTGGAAGACGCGTATGGTGACGGCGGTCTGGTTATCTTCTGCCGTCGAGAACACCTGGCTCTTCTTGGTTGGAATGGTCGTGTTGCGATCGATCAGCTTGGTCATCACGCCGCCCAAGGTCTCGATTCCCAGTGACAACGGCGTGACGTCGAGCAGCAGGACGTCCTTGACATCGCCCTGCAGCACACCGGCCTGGATTGCGGCGCCGACTGCGACGACTTCGTCCGGATTGACACCCTTGTGAGGTTCGCGGCCGAACAGTTTCTGCACGGTATCCTGTACCTTCGGCATGCGCGTCTGGCCGCCGACCAGCACCACTTCGTCGATATCGGAGGCCTGCAGCCTCGCATCTTTCAGCGCCGCCTGGCATGGTCCGACGGTTCGCTGAATCAGGTCATCGACCAGCGCCTCGAGCTTTGCGCGGGAAAGCTTGATGTTGAGATGTTTGGGGCCGTTCTGGTCGGCAGTGATGAATGGCAGATTGACGTCCGTCTGCGTCGCGCTTGAGAGCTCGATCTTGGCTTTCTCGGCCGCGTCCTTGAGCCGCTGCAGCGCCAGACGATCCTTTCGCAGGTCGATGCCATTCTCCTTGCGGAACTCGTCGGCAAGATAGTCGATAATGCGCTTGTCGAAATCTTCGCCGCCGAGGAAGGTGTCACCATTCGTGGCCTTGACCTCGAACACACCGTCGCCGACTTCCAGAATCGACACGTCGAAGGTGCCGCCGCCGAGATCGTAGACGGCGATCTTGGCATTTCCCTTCTTGTCGAGACCATAGGCAAGCGCCGCTGCCGTCGGTTCATTGATGATGCGTAACACTTCGAGGCCCGCAATCCGGCCGGCGTCCTTTGTCGCTTGGCGCTGGGCATCGTTAAAATAGGCGGGCACCGTGATGACGGCTTCGGTCACTTTGTTGCCGAGATGAGCTTCCGCGGTTTCCTTCATCTTGGTGAGAATGAAGGCGCTGATCTGGCTTGGGCTGTATTTCTTGCCTCTGACCTCGACCCAGGCGTCGCCATTGTCGCCGGGAACGATATGGTAGGGCACCATGGTCTTGTCTTTTGCGGTTATCGGATCGTCGTAGCGGCGGCCGATCAGGCGCTTGATGGCATAGATGGTATTTTCCGGGTTGGTGATGCTTTGGCGCTTGGCCGGCTGTCCCACCAAAACCTCGCCATCGTCGGTGAAGGCGACCATGGAGGGCGTCGTGCGCCCGCCCTCGGCATTCTCGATGACCGTTGCCTTGTTGCCTTCCATCACGGCGACACAGGAATTGGTGGTTCCGAGATCGATTCCAATTGCTTTCGCCATCGCTACTCTCCTTTCAATGTCGGCTGCCTCCTGCCGCCGCGGCAACGCGGTCAACGCAGGATCGCGGGACGCGAATCTGGCGCCGAGGGCGCCGGGCGGCGTCCCGCGAAAACCGTCCGGGCCTCAGGCGGCTTGCTTCGCGGTTTGCTTTGGAGCCTCCTTGACCTCGATCTTCTTCGGCTCCGGTTTGGCCGGCTTTGGAATCGTGATCTTCAGGACGCCGTTCGACATCGTGGCCTCCACGCTCGACGCGTCGATTCCTGGGGGCAGTTGCAGAACACGCATGAACACACCGTAGCTGCGTTCGCTGTGCTGGATGTTCTTGTCCTTCTTGTCTTCCTCGATCTTTTTCTCACCGCGAATTGTGAGGGCGTCATCCTCGATGGATATTTCGACGTCCTTGCGCTCGAGGCCGGGCATCTCCGCGCTGACCTCGATCGCCTTATCGGTTTCCGAGATGTCGATGTTGGGAATGAGATTCGCGGGCCCGCCATTTGCTCCCCCGCTTTGCACGAAATCATTGAACAGCCGATCGATCTCCCGATGCAGGCCGAACAATCCGAAGCCCGGTTGCGTCAGCGCGCCGGTCTCACGAAACGGGACAAGTGATGGTAGTCTCATGGAACTCTCCTTGCTTTGTACTTTTAGATTGTGGTCAGGGGCTCACGACGATGCGGTCTTCGACATGCGTCACACCCGGCGCGGACCACGCGACACGCTCGGCTTCCTCCCGCTCGATCCAGGAGCGCACAGTGCCCTTCAAGATCACCTCGCTGCCTTTTGTCTCGACCGTGACGCGATCGGCATCAACTTCCGCGCTCCGCTTGAAGGCTTCCTGAATTTTGCGCTGGATGTCGGTGGGCTGCACCGCCGGCTTCAACTGAATGACATTGGTGACGCCCTTCGCGCCCTTGATCTTTCGCACCGCGTTTTCGGCTGTCGTCTTCTGGTATTGCCACTCGGCTGCGCCTTCGAGGGTGATCCAGCCGTCCTTGACGATCACCTTGATCTTGTCGTGGGAGATCGGCAGTTGTGACTTCAGCGCGGTGACTGCATCGCGTGCGATGTCAGGATCGGGGCGCTGGTCGATCGCCGGCAGGCGCACTTCGATGTCGTTGGCGACGGCATGAACCCCGGCGACGCGCTTCGCGGCCTGCTCGGCCTCGAGGCGATCGGTGTAGCTGCGGGTGAAGCCCGCGAGCGTGACGACGCCATCCTTGACCGAGACGGCGATATCCTCGGCGTTCAGGTCAGGGTCCCATTGCAATTCTTCACGAACATCGCGTTCGATTTCGCTGTCGGATTTCATAATTTGCTCCATAGTGCGCTAGAAAGGAAATAGGCGCGGCCTATACGTCTGCAGTGACGATGCCCATCGCTGCCAATTCTACGAAGCGCGGCGGAGGCGGCCATGACGATCATCAACTTCCGCGGTGCGTAGTTTCTGCGGAAGTCGCCGACAGCGCGATGGCAGGCCGTCGGCCGGCATTTGCGACGGTGCTAGGGCTGGCCAAGTCGTTCGTCTCCAAGCGCGGGGTCCGGCCGAAGCGCGTGCAACGGAAGATCCTCGGACGTTTTCGCCAGATCGATTTCGTGGATATGGACGGCTTCCGCGCCATGTCGAAGCAGGATTTCCTGGGCCACGGCCTCGATCTCAGGGGACCGGACACGGACCCACATCACGAGACCGTTCCATTCGGCGAAATGCTCGAGGCCCATGTACCGCTCGCGCAACAAGCTCCGCCGCACACGGAATATGGCGAAGGCTGCTGCGGAAATGCCGCACAGCACAGCTACGATACCGATCAGCAGCGGCGATAATCCCCATGCGACAAGCAAGGCTGCGACGACGACGGCCACCGCGCAGCCGGCGACGCTTCCTGCAACAGCTTCGGCGCCAATGAGATCGTCACGGCCCGTGAATGGCTGCCGCGGCGCCGTCGGCAGGTCGGCGAGGTCGGGGGGCGGGATCGCCTGATAGTTGAGGCGCCGTCCGAGCTCGTCGCTCGGGGCGCTGACGTCGATGTCCGCCCGGTCGACGCCAGCTGTCAGCAGATCCTGAGCTGCAAGTTCGAGCGCCTTCTTGGAGTGGAAGACGCCGGTAACTTCACGGGTTCGCATTGTGTCCAGAATATCGTCGGACGTTCCGGTCATCAGTGCTGCCGCTTACGAAGTGTAATGGAACTCGGCAAGGTTCTTCAGCGCCTCCTTGGACGCGCCTGGCAGCGTGATTTTTTGTCCCTTGTCGTCAATGACGAGGCTGTCGTACGGCACGGCCACCAGATGTCCGCCGAGGCCGAGAAAGCCGCCTACCTCCAGGATCGCGAAATTCAGCTGCTTCTTGTCCGAGATCACGTCGTCGAGGGTCCCGATCTTCTCGGATTTGTCATTAACGACGCTGCTGCGGAGGAGCTTGCTCATTCGGTAACCCTGGCCCACGACCGAAAGGTCAACCTTCACAAGGGCAACTCCGGCCTGCGGCAGGGCCGGCGTCGCGAAGGCAAGCATGGACGCGAAACCGAGCCAGAGGAACGCAGAAGCAGCTCCGTGTCCATGGTTCGAATGCTGGAAGTGTTTGAAGGCGTTCATAGCTCTCTCCTGAGATTGAATTGGTTTCGTTTCATTACGCCGAACGAGCCGCGGTCGCGCTGACCGTCGTCAATAGAAGCCTCACCAGTGAACGCTTTGCGCGCTGCTCAGGCATGGCTCTTGGCGGTGAGGTGCAGCTGAATAGCGGATGTGAGCGAAGAAAAATCATAGGCGCCGTCATGTCGGACGCCATTGATGAAGAAAGCCGGCGTGCCGTTCACTCCGCTGCGTACGCCGCCCATGAAATCGTTGCGCACTTTGGCTTTGTATTGTCCTGTTTCGAGGGCGTTGCGTAGCAGGATTTCCGGAAGCCGAAGCTGCTCAGCAATCATGAATATGGTCGGCACGCTCAAAATGCTCTGATTCTCGAATAACGCATCATGCATTTCCCAGAACATGTCGGCTGCGCTGGCAAATTCTGCGCTTTCGGCAGCGATCTCGGCAAAGGGGTGCACCTCCGTTAGAGGAAAATGACGAAAGAGGAATCGAAGCGAGTCGTCAAAATAGGCTTGCACCTGATTGACGACTGGATGAGCTGCGCCGCAGTGCGGGCATTGGTAATCGCCATATTCGACCAGGGTGACCGCGGCTGTCATGGGTCCGCGGATGTGGTCACTTTTGCTGATGGGCATCTTCAAGGTGGCCATGTGCGTTCGCCTTCTTTGAAAGTTGCTCGAGCGCGTCGAGGATGCCGTCTGCGCCTGGATTGACGGCAATCGGAGAGCAATAGCTCCATGCGATCGTACCCCGGCGATCCAGCACGAACAGCGCGCGTTCACAGACGCCCTCGTTGGCTCGATAGGCTCGGTATTTCCGGGCGACTTCACCCTTGGGCTCAAAATCCGCGAGCAGGGAAAAGTGCAGGTTGCGATTGCGCGCGAAGGCCGCGTGGCACCACACCCCGTCCACCGAGATTCCCAAGAGTTCCGCGCCGTGTTTGTGGAACTCCGGCAGAAGCTCGTTGTAGAGCGTGACCTGATCGCCACAGACCGGACTCCAGTCTGCCGGGTAGAAGGCGATGATGACGTTCTTTCCCTTGAGATCGGACAGCGTAAGGTTCTGATCGGGCGTTACCCGCAGCGTGAAATCCGGAGCAACGGTACCGGCACTTAGGATCGATGGCATGAGGTTTCTCGCCTGCGCTTGAAGCCGAGCCTCTTTTTAGCCTGTGCGGCTCCAGCGCGTCGTTGAGCGCGGTCAATTTTGGGGCTCAGAAAAAGGCGGCTGCAGATTACGTAATTATACGATACGCAGATTTGCAGAATTTTAGGATCAGCGGCGCGATGGCAGCGTTGGCTTTGCGGCTGAGTGGGCAAAGCGGAAGGGAAAAACGGAAACGGGAAGGCGCGGCCATGAAGACGAAAACGCACGCATTGGACTACTATCGGCGGATGCTCGCCGAGCAAGACCATGCCATGAAGCGGCTTGATGAGCATGCCAGGATCATACTGTTTGCCAGGAGCCAGGAGATTCCGGTCAATCCGGAGCCGGCGAACCGGTGGTACTACGTAATTTCGGGAGCGGTCCGACGATCCGCGATCCGTTCAGACGGGCGGCGGCAGATTCTGGACTTGATGCTGCCGACAGATTTCTTCTTGGTCTTCAACAGACATGACGATTCCACGGTCGAGGCGATCGCAGAGGACACCGCGCTGGCGAGTTACTCTGGTCAAAGGGCCGAGCAACTGGCGCAGCGCGATACCGGGTTCGCCCGCGAGCTTCGCGAAGTCGCATTCCAGGACCTGTCGCGTATTCGTGACCAATTGCTTATTATCGGGGGCGTGACGGCCGACGAAAAGGTAGGCTCATTCCTGCTTGCGCTCGCGAGCCGTTTGCCGGGTGGTACGGATCAGGTCGTGTTGCCAGTGACGCGATATGACATCGCCGAGTATCTCGCGGTTTCGGTCGAAACCGTTTGTCGTTCTTTCACCAGCCTGCAGCAGCGCGGTGCCATCACGCTCGCGGGAAAGCGCACCGTCAATATCATCAATCGGGAACTCCTGGAGGAAAGGAACGACCACGATGGATACACGGCAACTCGGCGGCAGCAATTCTGCCAGCCCCTGGCCCAGACCGAGTCCTAGACGCCCTATTGCCGTGAACCCAGCTGCGCTATGATGCCGAGGCGAAGCGCTTGGACGAGTTGACGCGTACCCAAGCGATCCATCATGCGCGCGCGGTGCACCTCGATCGTGCGGACGCTAAGGCCAAGCTGGTGGGCGATCATCTTGTTGGAGAGGCCGTCGATCAGTCCATCCAGTACCTCGCGTTCGCGTGGACTAAGGGTGTTGATTCGACGCGCGGCATCGGCGATCTCTTCGGCGCTGGCAGTTGTCACTCCACTCGCTAGAGCGGTCTCAATCGCTCCCAGCAGCGCTTCCTCGCTGCATGGCTTCTCCAGAAAGTCGATCGCGCCCGCTTTAATGGCGCGGACGGCGACCCGGACATCTCCCTCAGCCGCCATGACAATGACTGGCAGATCGATACGGATGCGACGGAGCGCCCCCATCACCTCGATGCCGTTCGTGCCCGGAAGCCGAAGATCCAGCAAAACGCAACCTTGCTCGAAATTCACCGCCTTAACCAGAAACTCTTCGGGACGCTGGAATGTGACCAGCTGGAAGCCGGTCGAACTCAACATTCGCTCCAACGAGCGGCAGGCCGCGGCGTCGTCATCCAGAACGTACACCATTCGCCAACCCGACATCGAAGCCTTCCTTGAAGAAGGTTATGCCGCAGCCGACTAGGCGCGTCTCTAGGCAGCCATTTAGTTTGATACCACAATTAGTTTGATACCCATAATTGCAAACTGGCAACCCCGCCGTGATTGCCACTAGTGAGGTCACCTATCTTGAATTGGGGGCAATGTCAGGGTGTCTTGATCAACGGCCGCGGAGAAGCTTTTTTCGTTTAGGCGGTCCAACGCGCGTCACGGCCGTCCAGGATGGCGGGTCACTCGCCGGGAAGGTCTCGATCAAGCTTTCAACCAACTCGTCGCCGAAGGCCGCCTCGGCGTCGCTCGGCCGAGGTTCTTCCGGCGTGACCGCCGGGCGGCGGCGGCGAGGAGTTACAGCTGACGTCATCTAATCGTCATCTATGCAGGACTTCCGACGGCGGCGGGTCGGTCCCGGTGCCGGGAGCGAAGCTGGAACGACAGGATAATCAAAGATATGCCGAACACGAGGGCATAGGCGCCCATCCACCAGGTAAGCACGACCGCTCCAATCAACGGCATGGCGACAAGGAGCGCCCCGTAGATCAGCGAGCACAGGCCACCCAGTACCAACCACCATCGTCCATGACTAATATTTAGGCGGAACCCGGCGGTTGCCATCAAGGCACCCGTTATGATGGCCCAGGCGGCGACCAATAACACAAACACCAGGACAGTGAGACCGGGCCAGAGGAAGGCGAGAATGCCGACGGCGATGTTGAGGAGACCCTCGAAGATCAGCAGGCCCCACTGATCCCGGCGGCGCATTGCTCGGACTGCAGAGACGATGCCCGCCACGCCGTCGACCAGCATGTAGGCCGAGAACAGGATCACCAGCGACAACATTGTTGGTCCAGGAAAGATCAGAGCGAGCAGACCAAAGAGGATTCCGAGGATGCCGCGGAGCGTAAACAGCCACCAGTTTCGGGCGAGCGCATCACTCGCAGCGGTGGGTGAACCGTCGAAGGCGGAATTCATCGTGGTGCTCGCCATGGCATTCTCCCAAGCTCGACCAGTGTAGTTGATTGCTTCGTACTCCTAGTCCATGGACGGCTAGCTACACCTTGATGGCCGTCAACAAACTTGCGCGTTTCCAAGGCCCATACGGTCCAATTCAATGGACCAAGAGCACGATCTTCCCGACGACATGACGCTCAGCAAGACGCTCGTGCGCCTTGTAGGCCTGCGCGAGCGGATAACATTCTGCGATCGGGACCTTCAGCTTCGCGGCCTGCACGGCCGCGTTGAGACGTTCGAACTCGCGTGCACCAGAGACTGCGTCGTAGCGAATTATGCTCATGTGGCGTCGTCGTTTCGGCACAGGGTCGATGCCGTTCGGATGCGCCAGGCGGCCACCCGGCCGCAGAGCATAGAGGCATCGCTCGAGCGCGTCGCCGCCGGCCAGCGCCAGTATCGCATCGACGCCGTCGGGAGCGAAGCGGCGGGCCTGCTCGTCGAGATCCACCCGCTTGCCGTCGACTACCACATGTGCGCCCATGTCACGTACGAGCTCCACGCCGTCCTTTCCCGAAGCAGTCGCGAAAACGCGCGCACCGCGCAGCCTCGCAAATTGCACAGCGAGCGACCCCACGCCACCCGACGCGCCGTGGACAATGATCGTCTCCCCCTTCTTCAGGTCGAGCGCATCGTCGATACCTTGAAGTGAGGTCAGGCCAGTGGTGGCGATCGCTCCGGCTTGACGGAGATCCAGCCGCTTCGGAATTCGCGCGATCTTGTCAGCTGGAACGGCGACAAATTCGGCGTAAAAGCCTCCCTTTGGATTCTCCCAATTGTAGGAATAGACCTGGTCGCCAATCTTCAACCGCCGGACCCTCGGGCCGACCGCTGCGACGACTCCGGCGCCATCGTAGCCGAGAACCAGTGGAAAGTGGGGCTTGCGACCGGCAATCAGGCCCTCCCTCACTTCTGCGTCCCACGGTCCGACTCCGGCGGTATCGACCGCGATCAGGACGTCGTGGCTGTCGAGGCGCGGAACCGGCAGGGCGTGCCCGGTGAGAACGTCAGGCCCGCCGAAGCGATCGATGGCGGCCGCAAACATCGTGCGCGGAACAGACATGCCATGATGCCAAAGAGGGACGGCCTGGCGAGTTCGATCGAGCATGAACGGCCTCGTGAAAGCTTCGAAACTGAATGACGGAGATTTCCAACGACGACGCTGACGGCAGTCAATTTCGAGGGGCTAAATGGCCCCGTGTGCCGATGCGCGACGAGCAGGAGAGCTGTTGTCGATGGATCCTGCGCTCCGAGTTGGTGGTTGTGCCGTGTACCAGCAAGGAAAGTCACAATTTCACAGGTTGATAGCCATCAACGCCTCCGAGGGCATGCGAGATAGCTTAGGGCGTAGAGTCCGAGGAGATCTTCTCGTTGAACAGTAACCGCAGCGCGCTTTGGTCGGTTAGACACGTCGCGGTACCTTCTAAATCGCATGTGCAGGAGATCGCCCGGGCCATCGCCGCCGCCGGTCTCGTGATGCTCGCTGTCTGGGTCGTGCGCGATTTCCTCGTGCCACTCACCTGGGCTGGCTTGATTGCGGTGACCGTCTGGCCCATCTACAGCCGGTTTGCTTCGTTGATGCCCGTCGAACGTGACGTGCTGGCGCCCGTGCTGTTCACGTCGTTGATGGGGTTGGTCCTGATCGTCCCACTGACCGCCGCCATGCATCAGAGTGCGCTCGGCAGTGCGGCCTTTGCTTCTACGCTACGAGAGCTGCAGGGCAGCGGCCTTCCGGTTCCCTCATGGTTGGCGCGGCTTCCGATGGCGGGCGAATACCTCGATACTTGGTGGCGCAACAATCTCGGAAATCCGCAGACTATGCACGAGTGGCTTAGCCACCTGAACATCGAAAGCATCACGATGTGGGCTCGCGTTCTCAGTGGGGCGGTGCTGCAAGGCCTGTTTCATTTCTGCATCATGCTGCTTGCGTTGTTCTTCTTTCTTCGCCGGGGCGCGACGTTGGTCACTCTTCTGTTGATTGCGGCCGAACGCCTGTTTGGTGAACCCGGCGCGCGTCTTGCTCCCACCATAGTGAATTCCGTACGCGCGACGGTGAATGGCACGGTGGTCGCTGCCCTCGGCAAGGGCCTTTTCGTCGGCATTGCTTACGTCATTTGCGGCGTACCGCACCCGCTGCTGTTCGCAGGCTTGACCGTCGTGTCGGCGCTAGTCCCGCTCGGAGCGTGGATTGTGCTGATCGCCGCCGCGCTGACGGTGCCAGCCTCTGGTGGAGGCTGGCTTGCGAGCGTCGTGCTTCTTGCAATCGGGGCGGCTGTGCTGACGATCGGCGACAATGTCGTCCTGCCGGCGCTCATCGGCGAGGCTGCGGAGTTGCCGTTCTTGCTGGTTCTGATCGGCATGCTGGGCGGCTTGCAATCCTTCGGCCTGATCGGCCTGTTCCTTGGACCGGTCATCATGGCAACGGTCCTTGCGGTGTGGCACGAATGGATCGACAGCGATGAACGAACTCGCGATAGCGATCTGCTCGATCGCTGATGATAGCCGACATCAAAAAGAGGCCGCGCTGCTTGCACAGGCGGCCCAAAGTCCGGGGAGGAACAAGCCCAAGCGGGGCGACGGCAGTGGCAACTACCGCTACCAAAGCATAGAGGAAGATAACCTTCGCACATTGACGACGCTCAATCCGTATTGCTCTTTTCGACGTAGCTTCCGGAAGCTACGGAAGTCGCAAACGCACCGGGTGGCGGATCAAGAGATATTTTGGCGTAGCCGCTACAGCGGCGTCAGTGGCCGACGTAAACTGGCAGCTTTGCGAGCGCGGTGCGGCTTGTCCCTGGCAGAATGGCATAGTCGGGCGAATCGTCGAGTTTGAATTGACGGAGCGGAATGGCAACGAGGTGGCCAATCAGCCCTGTC